>OBJZ01000065.1_pt1 | contig 101769 bp, 94 predicted proteins | sample 1481641 | NCBI WGS metagenome assembly OBJZ01 (sample SAMN02364493, study PRJEB22542) | human gut metagenome | isolation source: fecal sample | host: premature infant | place: USA: Chicago, IL | collected 2012-01
GTTCATTTGGCAGCCGAACGTGCGCACTTGGTAGGTGCCGCGTGCCGGCGCGTCATTGTCGTTCAGGATCGCTGTTTCGCTCATGGTGTTTCAAGGATACGTAGCCCCGTGGGTTCGGGCACGGTCAGGGCCAGGTGACTCCCGCCGCATCAAGCTCGCGATTGAGCACGAAGAGCGTGAGGTTTTCCGAGTAGCCTCGGCGCGCGAGTGCGCCGCCAATGCGCCGAAGGGCCGCCCCTCGATCAAGGTTTTCAGCCCCTCCGCTTTTACGAAGCTCCTTCGCAAGCCGTTCTCTCGCGAGGATCTGGCAGCGCTCCTTTTCGCTGTCGTACGGAGCGGTCTCCGCGAGAACGGTGTCGATATCGGGCGCACCGACGCCTTTGTCTTCGAGTTCTCGACGCAAAGCAGCTGTGCCAAGGAGTTTGCTCTCGCGTCGCTGCTCTACCCAGGCGCGTGCAAAGCCTTCGTCATCGATGAGTCCAGCGGTATCGAGACGCCGCATGATCTCTTCGAGAACATCAACTTCATGCACGCGCTGCGCGAGCTTTGCGCGAATCTCCGCCTCGCTGCGCTGACGGTGGCCGAGTAGGCCGAGCACATACCGGCATTCCTTGACGACGACCTTTTCCGTTTCGTGATCGCGGAAGGCCCCGCCTCGAAGCGGGTTGCTGCCCTCCCCAGGTGCGGCTTCCCCCGCTTCGATGGCGGCGATGTGCTCGGCGAGCTCTTCAACGACGCCCGCGCGCCAATCCTCTTGCCCACCCCGAGCTTCGGGACCAGGCTCAGATTTGCGCGGGGACGTCATCGTCTACGAATTCGCCGTCCCCCACAGGAGCATCGGCAGCGGCCTTCTTAGCGGCCTCATCTGCGTACTGGCCAATACCGAGCTTCATAAGGATCTTCTGTTCAATATCTGCGGCGAGATCCGGATTGTCCTTGAGGAACTGGCGCGCATTTTCCTTGCCCTGGCCGAGTTGATCGCCATCGTACGTGTACCACGCACCGGACTTGCGCACGATGCCGTTTTCAACGCCGAGATCGATGAGGCCACCTTCGCGAGAAATGCCCTCGCCGTAAAGGATGTCGAACTCGGCCTGCTTGAAGGGCGGAGCCATCTTGTTCTTCACGATCTTGACGCGAGTACGGTTGCCAACCGCGTCGGTACCCTGCTTGAGGGTCTCGATTCGACGAATGTCCATGCGCACCGAAGCATAGAACTTGAGTGCTTTGCCACCCGTGGTGGTTTCGGGGCTGCCGAAGAACACACCGATCTTTTCGCGAAGCTGGTTAATGAAGATAGCGGTGGTGCCGCTCGAATAGAGCGCACCGGTAAGCTTGCGAAGCGCTTGCGACATGAGGCGCGCCTGGAGCCCCACGTGGGAGTCGCCCATCTCGCCTTCGATTTCAGCCTTTGGCGTGAGTGCCGCGACGGAGTCGACGACGAGGACGTCGATCGCACCCGAGCGCACGAGCATGTCGGCAATTTCGAGAGCCTGCTCGCCGGTGTCGGGCTGCGACACGAGAAGTGCATCGATATCGACGCCGAGCTTCTTCGCATATTCCGGATCGAGGGCGTGCTCCGCATCGATGAAGGCAGCAATACCACCCGCCCGCTGCGCGTTTGCAATCGCGTGGAGCGCAACCGTGGTTTTACCGCTGGACTCCGGGCCGTAGATCTCGACAACGCGACCGCGGGGAAGACCACCGATACCGAGCGCGACGTCAAGTGCGACCGACCCCGTGGGAACGACTTCGACGGGCGGGCGTGTGTCGTCGCCAAGGCGCATAATCGAGCCTTTGCCGAACTGACGGTCAATCTGTGCGAGCGCGTTTTCGAGCGACTTATCGCGATCCTTGGCGGCAGCTGCCATGGCGGTTCCTTTCGTTTGTCACCCCGTTACGAGGTGGACTCTCGCTTGACCCTTCCAACGGTAAACGGGGGTGAGACATTTAAACCCGACCCCGGCACAGGTGTGGATGCACACGCACCGTGGAGGCCGAACAACACCATCGTAAACGAACACATGTTCGATTTGCACGTTAATGCGCACGCGTGTTCGATTCTTGTCACGCCTTTCGCCGCCACACGCTCACGCGCGCGGACGCGCCTCGGGCGGGACCTCCCAGCGCATGTGCACAGGCACATCCATGTCATCACACAGCGCGTGCCACACTTCTTTAACGGGGTAGCCCGCCTCAATCGCCTGGTTCGGGGTTAGGTTCCCGCACGTCACAAGCGCGAATTCACGACAGTACGTATGCGCGAGTTCGGCACCAAAGACGTAGGCGGCGAGCTCGCGAAACTCGCTTCGCCTCACGTTGACTACCGCGCCAGCGCGTATTCGGCGCCCTGGACGCCCCGCTCAAGTTCGGCGGGAACGGTGTCGGGAATAACGATGCCCTCTTCGAGTGCCACGCGATCTGCAACTTCGCGGAGAATCACCGACATGGGGTAACCGAGAGCTTCGGTCACGGAGGCGAGCAGTTCACTCGAGGCCTCCTTTTGGCCGCGCTCGATTTCGCTCAAGTAGCCGAGCGAGACTCGCGCATCGGCCGATACCTGACGCAGAGTCTTGCCCTGGCGGCGACGCGCCTCACGCAAAACGCCGCCGAGTTCCTGGCGGAAGAGCACCATGCGAGATTCTCCCTTCCTTGTCAGTGTTCCGCGCCGCGGTACTGCCGACTCGCGGCCCAGCACGGACGCCGGGCGCGACCCCGCGGCCGTCACCCATTTTCGTTGCCTGGGAGCACCAGCTCCCGCATTCTTGTACGTATTCACGCCTGTTCAACGCACGAGGGTTCCTCGTTGTTCCGCCATCCTACGGCCTCACACGCGCTCGCTTTTCAGGGTTCCCACACCGGCCCAACGCGCCTGTTACACATTTGCGCTGGTCAGAGCCTCAATGCCGAGGGTGATCGCATCGTCCACAACACCCGCACGGATCGCCGGTCGCGAGCCCGTGAGGCGTACTTCACGCACGAATTCGCGATTTGGCGTACTCACGGCGATGTAGGCGAGCCCCTCCGGGTTGCCGTAATCGTCATTCCCGGGCCCGGCCACTCCGGTCGTCGCAAGGGCAACATCTGCCCCGTACACGCGGCGTGCGGCCCGAGCCATGCTGCTCGCGACCTCGGCGCGCACGGCTCCCTTCGCCTGCAGGTCCGCAAGGTCTAGCCCCAGAACAGACGCCTTCGCTTCGAAACTGTACGTGCACGCACCCCCCTGGACGACTCTGCTAGCGCCCGGAACATCCACGAGGCGCGCGACGAGCATCCCGCCCGTGAGCGACTCAGCCGTCGCGAGGCTCATACCCCTCTCTTCGCACATAGCAAGGAGGGCGCGGGCCGACGCCAGCTGCTCACGCGGCGCGTCCATTCTCGTTAAGCCGCTTTCTGCGCGAGTGCCTCGCGGCGCAGGCGCAGCCCGTCGTTGACATTGCGAAGCCCCGACCAGAGCGTGAGCACAAGGGCGATGGCGATAAGCGTGATGCCGATCCACCACGCGGGAGGCCACATCAGCTCAAAGGGCATGAGGCAGAAGGTGATCCCGATCGACTGCATCATCGTCTTCGCCTTGCCGCTGAAGTTTGCGGGAAGCGCGCCATACTTCAAGATCGTGAAGCGCATGACCGTAATACCGATCTCGCGCACGAGGATGAGCACTGTGATCCACCACGGCACGTACTGCCACACCGAAAGCATGATGAGCGCGGCGCCCGTCATCGCCTTGTCGGCAATCGGGTCCATGATCTTGCCAAAATCGGTAATGAGGTTCCGAGAGCGCGCGAGGTAGCCGTCGACGAAGTCCGTGACCATTGCGAGCACGAAGATCCCGGCAATGACCCACCTCATGGCGATGTCCTCGTGGTAGAGCGCGGCTACGACCACGAAGATAGGCACCATGACCATGCGCGTCATGGTGAGGACGTTCGCGATATTCCACAGCGGAACGCGCGGGGTATCGGAAGCGCTCATGGGTGTTTCCCTTCTCTTTAGCGGCGTCTTTCGCGCGTTAGCGGCCCGTGAGCTGCCAGGCGTCTTCGCCGTCGGCATCGTCGTTGTCGTAATACTCGGGACTCACCTCACGCGAGGAGTGGTCCAACGGATCATCCGAGTAGCGATCGTGGGCCGAGGAGGCGTCGGACTCCCCCGCCCCGGAACCGGAACCCGCGTGGGAAGCGTCCTGCGAGTCCTCATACAGGTCCGTGTCCTCTCCCTTGATACGCGCGATCGCGCGCGGGAGATCCTCGGGACGCACGAGCACATCGCGAGCTTTCGAGCCCTCGCTCGGCCCGACGATCTCGCGTGACTCGAGAAGGTCCATGAGGCGCCCCGCCTTGGCGAAGCCCACGCGGAGCTTGCGCTGAAGCATCGAGGTGGAGCCGAACTGCGTGGTGACGACGAGTTCGGCCGCCTGAAGCAGCACGTCGAGATCGCCGCCGATGTCATCGTCGATCTGTTTCTTCTTGGCGACCTGCTGCACGTCCTCGCGGTACTGCGGCTTCGCCTGCCCCTTCACGTAGTCGACGACTGCGTGAATCTCGGACTCGTTGACCCACGAGCCCTGCACACGCATAGCCTTCGCCTTGCCCATGGGGTGAAAAAGCGCGTCGCCCTGGCCGATGAGCTTCTCCGCGCCGGGAGTATCGAGGATGACGCGCGAATCCTGGAGGGAGCTCGTCGCGAACGCGAGGCGGGAGGGAACATTCGCTTTGATGATGCCCGTGACGACGTCGACGGAGGGTCGCTGGGTTGCGAGCACGAGATGAATGCCGGCAGCGCGCGCAAGCTGGGTGATGCGCTGGATCGATGCCTCGACGTCTCGCGGGGCGACCATCATGAGGTCGGCAAGCTCGTCAACGACCACGAGGAGGTACGGGTAGGGCGCGAGCACTCGCTCACTTCCCGGCGGGGGGCTCACCTGGCCCGCGCGCACGGCCTTATTGAAGTCGTCGATGTGCTTGAAGCCGTACTCGGCGAGATCGTCGTAGCGGTGGTCCATCTCCTTCACAACCCACTCGAGCGCCTCCGCAGCCTTCTTGGGGTTCGTGATGATGGGGGTAATGAGATGCGGGATCCCCTCGTAGATCGTCAGCTCAACGCGCTTTGGATCAACGAGCACCATGCGCACTTCCTCCGGCGTTGCACGCATGAGGATTGAGGTGATCATCGAGTTCACAAAGCTCGACTTACCGGCGCCGGTCGCGCCCGCAACAAGCAAGTGGGGCATCTTCGCGAGATTCGCAATCACGAATCCGCCTTCGACATCCTTCCCGAGCCCCATCACCATGGGGTGTTCGTTGGCGGTCGCGACACCACTACGAAGAACATCCCCGAGCGCAACAGTTTCGCGGTCCGCGTTCGGAATCTCGATACCGATCGCCTTCTTGCCGGGGATCGGCGAAATGATGCGCACATCGGCGCTCGCGACCGCGTACGCGATGTTGTTGGACAGCGCCGTGACCTTCTCGACCTTCGTGCCGGGGCCGAGCTCAACCTCGTAGCGCGTCACGGTCGGGCCGCGGGAAAAGCCCACGACCTCGGCGTTCACGCCAAACTGCTCGAACACTTCGCCGAGTGCCGCGACAACGCGATCGTTCGCTTCGGAGCGAGCTTTCGCGGGCGGGCCGGCCACGAGCATGTCGGGGCTCGGGAGCGGGTAGGCGGTCTCAACCTGGAGTTCGGGCTGCACGTGCGGCCCCTTGACGCCCTCGCCCTTGGGCGGGGTCAGCTCGCGGGTCTGCTCCGCAGCGCTCACGTTCGGCACCGGCACGGTGGGGGCGTTTTCCAGGTCCGACGTTTGGCTGGCAGCCGTCGGAAACTCCTTCTTCCTGCTGTTTTCCGCTTCGAGGTAATCGTAGGGGTCAGAGCTTTTCGCGCCGGATGCGAGTGCACTGGCGGCATCTGCCTTTTTCACGAGCGGTTTCTTCTGCGAGCGCGGAAGCGTCGTCGTCTCGGCCTGCTCACTCTCGGCGCCCTGGCGATACGCGCCATCGCCTTCGTAGCCGAAGGCTTCGTGATCGACGCCGGCCTCGAGGTTCTCGGTGTCGCTTGACGACCGGCGATTTTTGCGGCGAAACAGATCGCTCATGCGCCGAGTCTTCGTTGGGCTGCCCTCGGCGTTGCCCTCGGCAGCGTGGAGAGCCTGCTGGCGTCGGCCCAAGCCGAAGGCCTCGCGCTCCGCTTCTTCACGCTCTCCCCTGCCCACGAGAGCCCCGTAGACCCCCGCGAGACGCGACCCTACTTGGCCGAGCGGCGTAGCAGTGAGCACGAGAACGGAGAACAGGGCGAGGACGACTCCGAGAGTGACGATCACCCAGTCAGGCAGGACATTCGCGAGGGGCGCCGCGACGAGATAGCCGCACACGCCGCCACCGCGCGCGAGGGCGTCAACACCATTGGACGGCGTGGGAATACGCGCGCTCACGGATGCGACCGTACAGAGCGCACACACAAGCATGAGTAGTCCCGCGAAAAGGCGTCCGTTCGCGTGAACGAGATCGGGCCTGCGGAACATCCGAAGCGACCACAGCCCTAGAAGGAGGGGAAGCAGCACGGCGATCACGCCGAACGAGCTCGCAGCGACCGTATGAATCGCGCCAAAGCCCCATTCGCGCACCTGGAACCATTCGGGAACGATGAGAATGAGCGCGAGAATGCTCAAGAAAAGAGCGAAGCCATCGCGCCGCTCTTCGTAGGCGACCTCCCAGCGCTGAATGCCGATGCCGCGAACGAAGCCGCCAACCGCGCGGGCAACGCCGAGGTACCCGACGCGCAAAGCGCGCACCGGGAGGGGAAGCGTCGAGGGATCCGTGGGCGCACCTTTCGTGCGCGACGAGCCCGAGGACGAGCCTCGGGAGGTTCCTTTCGACGCACGTGCGGGGGAAGTCGTACGTGTCGCCATACTCCACAATCTACCCGCCTAAGGGTACGAACGTCACGAGGTCAGCCCCGGCGTGTGAATCACACAGGGGCTGACCTCGCAGCGGCATCTGCAAAAATCCGCGTCGCTAAGCCTCGACGACAACCGGGATGATCATCGGGCGGCGGCGAAGGCGCTGAGAGAGGAAACGCCCCACCACGCGGCGCATCGCCTGCTGAAGCTGATACGTGTCGTGCCCCTTCTCGTCCTCGATCGCCTTGTGCAGCGCCTTGATGACGTCGGGCTTGATGCGCTCAAACACCTCGTCATCCTCGGCGATGCCTCGCGAGTGGATCTCTGGCCCGGCAATGAGCTCGCCGGTTTCACTATTGACCACGGCGAACAGGGAAATGAAGCCCTCTTCCGCGAGAATACGGCGGTCCTTAAGATCGGCCTCGCTTACCTCGCCCACACTCGAACCGTCCACATACACGTAGCCAACCTCGACCTCGCCGGCGACGCGTGCGACGCCGTCTTTGAGGTCGACGACCGTGCCGTCCTTCGCGAGCACGATGTTCTCGCGAGGGATACCTGAGGACTGCGCGATCTTCCCGTTCGCGATGAGGTGGCGCACCTCGCCGTGCACGGGCATCACGTTCTTCGGGCGCAGAATGTTGTAGCAGTACAGCAACTCACCCTCACTCGCGTGCCCCGAGACGTGCACGCGCGCGTTCGCCTGGTGCACGACCTCGGCCCCGAGTTCCATGAGGCCATTCATCACGCGAAACACGTCGTTCTCATTGCCCGGGATGAGCGAGGACGCAAGAATCACGATGTCCCCCTCGCCGACTTCGACGCGGTGGTTGCGATTCGCAATACGCCCGAGCGCGGCCATCGGCTCGCCCTGGCTGCCCGTGCACATGTACACGATCTTGTGATCGGGAATGTCGTCGGCCTTCTTGAGGTCCACGAGCGTGTTCGGGGGAACATTGAGGTAGCCCATGTCGGCAGCGATGGTCATATTGCGCACCATCGAACGCCCCACAAACGCCACCTTGCGGCCGTGCGCATGCGCTGAGTCGAGCACCTGCTGGACGCGGTGCACATGGCTCGAGAAGCTTGCGACGACAATCTTCTGCTGTGCACGCGCAAAGAGGTTGTCGAGAACGGGGCCGATCTCGCGTTCCTTGACCGTGAAGCCCGGGACCTCGGCGTTTGTCGAGTCGACGAGGAAGAGATCCACGCCCTCTTCGCCAAGGCGTGCGAAGGCACGCAGGTCCGTCAGGCGACCATCGAGCGGAAGCTGGTCCATTTTGAAGTCGCCCGTGTGCAGCACCGTGCCAGCCTCGGTACGGATCGCGACCGCGAGCGCATCGGGAATCGAGTGATTCACGGCGACGAATTCGCACTCGAACGCGCCAAACTTCTCGACATCCCCCTCCTTCACGGCAAGCGTGTACGGCTTGAGTCGATGCTCACGGAGCTTCGCCTCGACAAAGGCGAGGGTCAGCTGGCTACCGACGAGCGGGATGTCCGGCTTGAGGCGCAGAAGGTAGGGAACTGCACCGATGTGGTCTTCGTGGCCGTGCGTGAGCACGATCGCGGCAACGTCATCAAGGCGATCCTCGATCGAGCGGAAGTCCGGGAGGATAAGGTCGACGCCCGGCTGGGCTTCTTCGGGGAAGAGAACGCCGCAATCGACGATGAGAAGTCGGCCCTCATACTCGAAAACGGTCATGTTTCGGCCGACTTCGCCGAGACCGCCGAGCGGGGTCACACGTAGAGTCTTGTTCTTCAGTTGAGGCGGGGTCCCGAGTGTCGTGGAAAAGGGTGTAGTCACAGTGTCCTAAATTCTTCAGCTGGTGTGCTGCGCGAGGACGCTCTGGTAGGCGTCTACGGCGGCGTGGATGCGCGCCGCGACCTCCGGCTCGACCGTTCCGAGCGGGGCGCGGCAGCCAGCGTGCGGAAGCACGCCGAGGTGTGTAAGGGCTTCTTTGATCGCCATCGTTCCTGGGCCCTGGTTCATGATCGCGTCAACAAAGTCGATGCGCGATGCGTGGAGCCTTTGCGCGCGCGCGAGGTCGCGCTGTTCGAGGGCGTCAAACATGAGACGGTCGAGCCGCCCCGTAAGGTGACTCGTGACCGAAACCGTACCAACGGCGCCGATCGCGAGCCACGGCAGGTTGAGCGCGTCTTCACCGGAGTAGATATCGAGGCCCGTGTCACGGATGAGCTTCGAGGCCTCGTGCATGTCCCCCTTGGCTTCCTTGAGGGCAACGATGTTCGGGTGCTGGGACAGTTCGACGGCGCTCTCGTATTCGATAGGGATGCCTGAGCGACCGGGAATGTCGTAGAGCATCGCCGGCAGGTCGACGGCGTTGACGATCTCGAGCGTGTGCGCGATCAGGCCGCGCTGCGTGGGCTTGGAGTAGTACGGGGTTGCGAGCAGGAGGCCGTCGGCATTGCCGCCCTCTTCGATCGCGCGTGCAAGCGCGACCGAGTGACGCGTATCGTTCGTGCCCGCCCCCGCGAGGAGGGTGACATCCGCGCCAACTGCCTCGCGCACGGTCGCGAGAATCGCGAGCTTTTCCTCATCGCTCGTCGTGGGCGATTCGCCCGTCGTGCCGTTCGCGACGATGAGATCGTGGCCTTCGTCGACGAGATGGCGCGCGAGGCCGGCGAGAGCCTCGTGATCGACCTTCTCGAGATCCTCAGTGAAGGGCGTGACGATAGCGACGCCGAGACGTCCAAATACCGGTGCTTCTTGACTCACGGCGCCACCCGGCCGCCCGCGTTGAACGCCTCGTAGGTGAGGGGCATCGCCTCGGCGAAGAATTCTTCGATCTTTTCGGCGACCATCTCGATCTCGCGCTGGGGGAACGACGGGAAGTGCGAGCCTTCACGCTTGGTGCGCAGCGACAGGAAGTTCATCATGCTGCGGGCATTGACGGTCACGTACATCGAACTGAACAGCGTAAGGGGCAGAACACCGCGCGCGACCTCGCGTGCAACGCCGGCCTCGAGCATCTCGAGGTAAGCGTCATACGCGCTCTCGCACTGCGCCTTGTACGCCTTCGTCACGATGTCGTGCTGCTCGGGGCTGCCCTCGTAAAAGTCATAGGCGCCGGGCTTGCCCTTCTGGACGAGCTTGCGCTCGGGACCGGGCACGTAGAAAATCGGGCGCATCTGGCGGTAGCGGCCTGATTCCTCGTTATAGGACGCGATCCGGTGGCGCATGAACTCGCGGAACACGAAGATCGGCGCTTCGACGTAAAACGTGAAGCTGTTGTGCTCGAACGGCGAGCCGTGGCGGTCGCGCATGAGGTAGTTGATGAGGCCCTTGTCGCGATCGGAGGCATCAGTGCCCACGACGCTCTTGGACTTTTCCCCCTGGGTCGAGACCCGCGCGGCAAAGATGACATCGGAATCGGAAGCCTGTGACCTCACAAGGTCGACCGTGACGTCAGATCGGAACACTATTTCGCTCATATGTATCACCCTAGTTGACCAAGCAGTTCAAAAACCGAAAATCGCCGCGTGGCGCTCACCGCGCACGAAGCACGAGCTCCCCTTCGCAGGCCTCGATCGAGACATCCGCGAGCGAAGGAATCACGAGATCGGCAAGGGGGCCGACGGTCTCCGCACTCGCACTGTTGAGAACACTCACGACGAACGCCCCCGCAGCACGAGCTGAGGCGAGGCCGCCCGGCGCATCTTCGACGACGATGCACTCCGCCGCATCGACCCCGAGTCTCTGTGCCGCGAGGAGGTAGGGCTCGGGATCCGGCTTGCCATGCGTGACCTGATCGGCGGTCACGAGGGTCGTGGGGTACGGGAGCCCAAGGGGCCGGTAGCGCGCCTCGAAGAGTGGAAGCGTGCAGCTCGTCGCTATCGCCCAGCATTCGCGCGAAAGCGCAGCCTTTGCCTCTTCGAGTTCGCCGAGGAAACGCGCGGTCCCGTCGAATGCCTCGACATCGCCCGCGCTCGCAATTTCGTATCCTTCGACTTTGGTGAAAAGCTCCTCGAGCCTCTCCTCGCTGATGTCGGGCATCGCGAGGCGCAATACTCGCCTGGCCGGTTGCCCGTGATAGTGCTTTTCAAACCGCCCCGCACCCTCGTCACCGAGGAGGGTGTCCCAGCTCGCCTCGACACTTCGAGTTGAGTCGACGAGGGTCCCATCGGAATCGAGAAGGATCGCCTTCGCACGCGCGAGAGCTGTTCCCTTCGCGCACCCGTCGAGCGTCGCCGCCATGTCTGCCACGTGTCACTCCTTAGTCGAGGTTGGGGCGCCCGTCTAGTGGGCGTCGTCGAATAGGGCGTTCGCGCGTTGAAGCAACCGCGCGAACTCGCCCCTCACGAGAGTAGCGTCTGGCCGAAGTTCGGCATCCACGAGAGGGGTGGAAGCGTCGGCCTGTCGCTCGCCCGAGCTCTCGGCTTCATCGACCGTGAGGTCGCGCCCGAGCAGTCCCACTGCACGGGCCCACTCGATATCCGCAAAGCGCGGGTGCTCCTTGGAGACGTCGCGAAAGCTCGCGATCTCGGGCGCAACAGCGGAGCCTCCCGCCGCGAGGTGCGCCGCAAGTACGCCACGAAGCAGCCGCGCGAGGAACGAACACCCCTCCGCTCGCGTCACGGGCTGCGTCGGCTGAAAGGTCGCGTCGTACTCGCCGAAGAATACCGCTTGGCCGCGCATCCACATGATTTCGCGATAGCTGCGAGCCGTCTTCTCAATGTCGCGATACGGTTCGAGGTCGAGACCGTCACGCTCGGGGGCACCAGCGAGACGGTACAGCATGATCGCGGCGTCCTCACGCGTCACATCGGCGCTCGGAAGAAACGTTCCCTCGCGGGCTGGATCGAACAGATCGTGTTTCACGAGCCACTCGATCGCGTCGGCGTAGCGCTCCGCGGGATCAGCAACGACCTGCATGCCCGGCTTCGTCGCGGTCGCGGGCCGTAGCTTGAGCGCGGCGATCCCGGCTATCCCCAAGAGCGAGGCCAGCAACGCCCGCCGCGTCGTCACGAGGCCTGCCGCTTCCGAATTCACCGCCCTCATGCCATCCACGCGAGCTCCTTCATTTTCTCGATGAGAACCCACGAGACGAGGAGATTGCCCCAACCGCTCAAATGGATACCGTCGCTACCCCTGAGCGGGGTCGGTACGATCCCCTTCTCGAGTTCGGAACGTGTTTCTGCTCGCGAGTGCAAATCAAGCGACGCGATTGGTTCGGCGCGCAGCGCCTCCTCGCTCGTCAGGAGGGCTTGCACATCCACGAAGCGGTGCCCGTAAACCTCGCGTTGGGCGGCGTTGACCGCGTGAATGGCCCTAATTTTCTCGGGAGCATCGAGATCGTTTTTCGTGACCCACTGCCCGAGAACGATGGCATCCGTCTTCGGATCACGCGCGGATGCGACGAGCCTCTCGACGTCGCTCAGCACCTGCTCACGCTGCACGATGTTGTTCTTCCCCGTCCAGATCACGTGCCGCCAATTCTCGGTGGTGGCTTTCCACGACGATGTGAAGACACCCGATGTCGCAGGTCCGCCGTCGGACTCGAAGAACCATTGGTTTTCCGGCGTTCCCGTAAGCGTGCCGCTCGCCCCGCTCGACAGCTCCCCGTGACACGTGAACGACCACATGCCGGGAACATCCGTGTCCACGCGCACATTCACTCGCCCACCCGTGTACCCCTCGGGGATATGCACCATGGGCGTGTCGAGTCCACGAAGAATCGTCGTGTGCCCCGAAAACTGTGCCCCGTACGCGAGGTTCGTGACCGGGACGGGGTTCATTGCATTCGCAACTTCCTCGTGGACGTATACCGGTCGAGGCGTGTGCTCGGCACCGAGACCGCCTTCCATCGAACTCGAACCCCACAGTGCAAGAGGCCGTTCGGGCGCGAGTGCCGCAAAGGCACGCGCGAGGGCGTGCGAGGGCGGGTTCTCGGGCATAGAGCCTCCTCGGGTGCGTGCGAGAGGTGGGCGATCAGTTCCGACGCCACTTAGCTTACAGCGAGAGGTAGTTCTCTAGCCCCACCGTGAGACCGGGATGAGAGGCCACCTCGCGCACGCCGTGGAGAACCCCGGGCATGAAGCTCACGCGATCGAATGAGTCGTGACGGATAGTGAGCTGTTCTCCCGGGTTGCCGAAGAGAATTTCCTCGTGCGCCACGAGTCCGCGCAGACGCACGGCGTGCACGTGAACGCCGTCGATGTCGGCTCCTCGCGCGCCGTGGGGGTCGCGCTCGGTCGCATCCGGGACGGGCCCGAGGCTCGCCTGTGCGCGGCCGTCAGCGATCGCGCGGGCCGTATGCAGCGCGGTTCCGGACGGCGCATCGAGTTTTTCGGGATGGTGAAGTTCGACCACCTCTGCGCTCTCATAAAACCGCGCGGCGGTGCGCGCGAAGCTCATCGCGAGCACCGCCCCGATCGCGAAGTTCGGGGCAATGAGAACCCCGGTCTCGGGGGTGTCGTCGAGGGCTGCGCGAACGTCGGCGAGCGCCGCATCATCCCAACCGGTCGCCCCCACGACCGCGTGGATACCGTGCTCGATAAGCCACAGCACGTTCGCTTTCGTCACGCTCGGAAGGGTGAAGTCGACGGCCACGTCCACGAGCGGCGCGCCATCGTCGTCGAGAAGCTGCTCGAGGGAGTCCTCGGCCGTGATTCCCCGCACGAAGTCGAGATCGGAGGCCGCCTCGAGAGCACGGACAACCTCGCTTCCCATACGCCCGGCTGAACCAATGACTCCAACGCGAATGCTCATAACCATCCCCTCGTGTGTGTATTCGAATCAAGTATGTCAGGCGGCGCCGGTACGGCCGACGTCGACGCGCACTCTCAGCGCCGAAGCAACCTCGGAGGCGATCTCGCGCACGCTCTCGCGCGTCACGCCGTGGAAGGCTTCGAGAGCTTCATCAACCGTTCGATACGAACCGAGAACGAGCTCAGCCGTTGCGAGCCGCGCCATGCGGGACTGCGTGTCCTCGAGGCTGAGCGCCATCGACCCCGAGATGTGCCCGAGCGTCCGCGCAAGCTCTTCTCGCTCAATCCCGTCTGTCGCGAGCCTCTGCGTCTCCTCGAGCAAAAGCTGCGCGACCTGTTCCGCATTCATGGGGCGGCACGCGGCGTACAGCCCCGCAAGACCGGCATCGCGATACGCCGCTGTAAACCCGTACACCGAATAAGCAAGGCCGCGCTTCTCACGCACCTCCTGGAAGAGCCTCGAACTCATCCCACCACCGAGGATCGCCATCGCGACACTCAGAGAATGCCGCCGTTCGTCCCACGCGGGGATCGCCGGTCCGCCAAGGAAAAGGTGGGTCTGTTCGGTTTCGCGCATAAGACGCTTCGTGACGGCTCCGTGCCGCAGCGCCTCGAGTCCATCTGTGCCATTCTCGCCGCTCGGGTACGCAAAGCCCTGCTGGGCACGGCGAGGGCGCGGCGCTTGCCCGTCGCTGAGGCTCCACCCGCCTTTTGCAAGACTGTCGAGAAGCATCGTCGCGACCTCGTCGTGGTCGACGTCTCCGACTGCCGTCACCACGAGGTTGGTACTCAAGTAATGGGCGCGGTAGTGCTCCCGCACCGCCTCGACCGTGACGGCGTTGATCGTCGCGGGCGTTCCCCCTACGGGCCGCCCGAGGGCCGTTTCCTCGCCGAGCACGGAGGCGATGAGAGCCTCGTGGCCCACATCGGTCGGGTCGTCCTCCGCCATCGCGAGTTCCTCGAGAATGACCTCGCGTTCGGTCGTGAATGCTTCGCTCGTGATCGAGGCGCTCGTGACCATGTCCGCAAGGGTCGCAAGGGCCATGGGCAAGTCGACTGAGCGTACACGAGCGTAATAGCACGTATGCTCCTTCGCGGTCACGGCATTCGATTCGCCTCCCACTTCATCGAAGGCGCGGGCAATGTCGAGGGCGCTTCTCGTGGGCGTTCCTTTAAAGAGCAGGTGCTCGAGAAAGTGAGTCGAGCCGGCGTGCTCAGGTCTCTCATCGCGCGAGCCCACCGGAAGCCAGAATCCGACGCTTGCCGAGCGAACACCGGGATCACGTTCGGTAAGGAGCCGCACTCCCCCGGGAAGAATTGAGCGGCGCGTGAATGCGCCCTCCTGCTCGTGCAAAACCTGATCGAGGCCTGCCGAAAGGTCGAGCGAAATTGACATGTGAAAAGCGGTCCTTCTCCTAGTGGTGTGCATTACTCTATAGGCGCGGTCACTCGCGGCCGCACGATCGTTGCCCGTCTCCCGAGGAGCAGAATGTCGAATCCCACCCCAAGTTTCCAGCCGCAGGATCCGCACACGAACCAGCCCCACCAGGGGCAGCAGAGCTTCGGCCAGCAGTCATCCGGTTCGGGCACTGGAAGCATAGAGATCCCCGGTAAGGGTACCCGCACTCTCGCGAGCGTCGGTCAACGCGCTCTCGCTCGCATTATCGATGGTTTGATCGCCGGCGCCGCCGGCGGCATCATCGGCGCCATCCTCGGCGTTATCATTTTCGCCGCGGCCGCCTCGGGAAGCGAAACTGGCTCTATCCTCACATTTGGTGTGTCGTTTGTTGTCATCCTTTTGATCGCGATCATCGGTCTCGCGTACGAAACCCTCATGCTCACTTTCTACGGTGCCACCCTCGGCAAAATGGTCATGAAGATCAAGGTCGTGAGCGTCGAAACGGGAGAAAATCCGCAGCTGCTCAACGCACTTCTGCGTTTCGCCCTGCCCGGAGTGATGGGGCTTATCCCGATCGTGGGTGGGCTCGCTGCGCTCGCGTGCTGGCTCTCGCCCCTGTTCGATAGTTCGGGTCGCCAGCAAGGCTGGCACGACAAGATCGCGAAGACCGTCGTTATCGCGAATAGCTAAATAGCTCTCCCCAGCAATAGAGTGGGCGGCCAGGATTTCCTGGCCGCCCACTCTCGTCGTGCTTTGCGCGAGAGCGCGAAAGGCTACTCGGCGCCCTGCTCGGACTCGTCCGTCTTCTCAGCGTCGTCTTCGTCAGCCGCCACAGCGAGCGAGATCTTGCCGCGCGAGTCGATCTCGCGGATCTCAACCTCGAGCTTCTGGCCAACGCTCACGACGTCGTCGACGCTCTCCACGCGCTTACCGCCGTTGAGCTTACGCAACTGCGAGACGTGCAGCAGGCCGTCTTTGCCCGGGGTGAGGGAGATGAACGCGCCAAAGTCGACGACACGCACAACCGTGCCGAGGTACCGTTCGCCGACCTCGGGAACGAGCGGGTTCGCAATCGCGTTGACGGCCGCACGCGCAGCCTCAGCCGAGGGGCCGTCGGTCGCACCGATGTACACGGTGCCGTCGTCCTCGATCGTGATGTCCGCGCCCGTGTCGTCCTGAATCTGGTTGATCATCTGCCCCTTCGGACCGATGACCGCACCGATCTTGTCCACCGGGATGGTGACGGCGAGAACGCGCGGGGCGTTCGGGCTCATCTCATCGGGCTGATCGATGGCCTCTTCGAGAACCGAGAGAATGTGCAGGCGAGCTTCGCGAGCCTGCGACAGGGCGCCTGCGAGGACGGAAGCGGGGATGCCGTCAAGCTTCGTGTCGAGCTGGATAGCCGTCACGAACTCTGAGGTTCCCGCGACCTTAAAGTCCATGTCGCCGAAAGCGTCCTCTGCACCGAGGATGTCGGTGAGAGCCGCGTACTTCGTCTCGCCGTTCACGGTGTCGGAAACGAGGCCCATAGCGATACCGGCAACGGGCGCCTTGAGGGGCACACCGGCATTCAGGAGCGCGAGGGTCGAAGCGCACACGGAGCCCATCGAGGTCGAGCCGTTTGAGCCGAGAGCCTCGGATACCTGTCGAATCGCGTACGGGAACTCCTCACGGCTCGGCAGAACCGGCACGAGTGCGCGCTCGGCGAGCATGCCGTGGCCGATTTCGCGGCGCTTGGGCGAGCCCACGCGGCCCGTCTCACCGGTCGAGTAGGGCGGGAAGTTGTAGTGGTGGATGTAGCGCTTGTGATCGACAGGCGAAAGGCCGTCGATCTGCTGCTCCATCTTGAGCATGTTGAGGGTGGTGACGCCAAGAATCTGGGTCTCGCCGCGCTCGAAGATAGCCGAACCGTGCACTCGCGGCAGCACCTCGACCTCGGCCGAAAGCTGGCGGATGTCGCGAAGGCCGCGGCCGTCAATACGCACGCCCTCCGTAAGGATCTTCTCGCGCACGACCTTCTTCGTGAGCGCACGGAAGGCTCCGGTAATTTCCTTCTCGCGCTCGTCGAGCTTGTCGGCGAGTTCCTCCTTGACCTGCGCGAGCAGAGTCTCGGTGGCCTCTTCGCGTTCCTGCTTGCCCGCGATGCTCATGACCTCACGGAGGCGATCGGTCGCCGCTTCAGCGACGAGATCGTACGCATCGTCCTGGTAGTCGAGGAAGAGCGGGAACTCACGAACGGGCTTCGCAGCCTTCGCGGCGAGCTCCTTCTGGGCCTCGCACAGCGTTCGGATGTAAACCTTGGCAGCTTCGAGGCCCTGGGCGACGACCTCTTCGGTCGGCGCCACCGCTCCCTGCTCCTTGATAAGCGACCAGGCGTTGTCGGTCGCTTCGGCCTCAACCATCATGATCGCGACGTCATCTTCAACGATGCGTCCAGCGACGACCATCGAGAACACGGCCTCATCGAGCTGGCTGAAGGTCGGGAAGGCGATCCACTGGCCGCCCTCGGCATTCGGCATGAGCGCGATACGCACGCCACCGATGGGGCCCGAGAACGGCAGGCCCGAAATCTGGGTCGAGGCCGAGGCGCCGTTGATGCCAACGACGTCATAGGCATCGTCGGGGTTCACAGCCATAACCGTGAGAACAACCTGGACCTCGTTGCGCAGGCCCTTGACGAAGGCGGGGCGCAGCGGGCGGTCGGTCAGGCGGGCTGCGAGGATCGCGTCGGTACCCGGGCGGCCCTCGCGGCGGAAGAAGGAGCCGGGGATGCGGCCCGCGGCGTACATGCGCTCTTCGACGTCAACAGTCAGCGGGAAGAAGTCGAACTGCTCCTTCGGCTGATTGGAGACAGCGGTTGCGCTGAACACCATCGTGTCGTCGTCGAGGTAGACGGCGACGGCACCCGCGGCCTGCTTTGCGAGGCGGCCGGTTTCAAAGCGCACTTCGCGCTTGCCGTACGAGCCGTTGTCGATCGTGGCGATCGTTGAATGAATGTTGTGGCCTTCCATGGTCACTGTCACTCTCTTTCTGTGGTGAACAAGAGTTTTCTTTGCGTGGGGCCGGCCATCGCCAGTCGCGTATCCCGCCTGCGCGGAAGACGTCACTGCCGAGGACCGATCCCCCTCTCATCATTGTTGCAAGGAAAACTCGATGGATGGTAAAACGCCGCCCACCCGGCGGGTGAGCGGCGGAATAAAGTCAGCGGCGCAGACCGAGACGCTGAATCAGCGAACGGTAACGCTCAATGTCGACCGACTGCAGGTACTGCAGAAGGCGCTTGCGGCGACCAACGAGGAGAAGCAGCCCACGACGGGTGTGGTGATCGTGCTTGTGATCCTTGAGGTGCTCGGTGAGGTAGTTGATGCGATGCGACAGAAGCGCAATCTGCACCTCGGGCGAGCCGGTGTCACCCTCGCTCAGACCGTATTCCTTAATGATCTCCTGCTTGACGGAGGAATCGTAAGCCACTGGCTCTCCTATCACCTTGTTGCACGGCGCACCGGGGCCTGTTCTCCCGAGCACTTAGAATCCGTGGCCGATTAAGCACGGCCTTCCAAGGCTAGCAGCAGCGTTAGGCGCGCGGGTCGCCATGGGCGGCAAGAGTGCTGCGAGTCACGGCCACATCGCGGTGCATCTGCTCGACCAGGGCCTCGATGCCATCGAAGGCAAGCGTCGGCCTGAGCCGCTCCACAAACTCCACTTTCGCTTGCCGATCGTAGAGCTCGTACTCGTGCGAGCCGAGCACGTACGTCTCCACGATCCGGTAAGCAGGGCCCTCTTCGAACGTCGGGTTCGTGCCCACGGAAATGGTCGCGGGAACTCGCTCGAGGAATCGGTCGCCGTCAAGCACCGAAAAGTAGCCCGCGTACACCCCGTCGATCGGGACGGCACCACTCGGGTGGGCACTGAAGTTTGCCGTGGGAAATCCCAGTTCCCGCCCACGCTTAAAACCATGGCGTACCGTATCGCGCACCGAGTGCCACCGGCCGAGCATGCGCGCAGCACCGGACATATCACCCGCCAGCAAGCTCTTTCGAACGAGAGTCGAGGAGATGCGCTCGCGCCCTCCCGACTCCGCCTCGGTATCCGCATCGAGCTCCTCGACACTCACGACCTGGAAGCCGTACTTCTCGCCGAGTTCGACCATCGTGTGAAAGTCACCTTCGTTACGGCGTCCGAATCGCGAGTCCTTCCCGAGCACAACGGCACGCGCACGAAGGAGGTCAACAAGGTACTCGCGCACGAACTCCTCAGCACGCAGCTGCGCAAACTCGAGCGTGAAGTGGACATCGAGCAGGTCTTCGACACCCGCTTCGCACACGAGGGCATTTCGATCTTCGTATCCCGTGATCAGCATCGGCTCTTCGCTACCGGTCATGACGTGGCGGGGATGCGGATGGAAAGTGAGGGCGCGCGGCGCAAGGTCGTGAGCACTCGCGTACGACACGAGCGAGTCGATGACTCGACGATGACCACGGTGCACGCCGTCAAAGTTCCCGATCGTCACCACGCCCGGCGCGAGTTCACGCGGAACCTCATGAGGGTCGCGCCACACGCGCGAGGAGGTCACTTCGTTCACGGCAAGCTTTCGTGGGGGGGGGGATCGAACACATGCCACCTTAACCGATGAACAGCGAGGAGGCTTCGCGGGCGGGGTCGGTAACGTCACTCATGACACACCTCGCATACTTCCTTGCATCTTAAATCTGTCGCGCGCATTCGCTACAGTGAACGTAGTCCCCTCTCTACGTGTGAAGGATCGAGCGCATGTCAACCACCCCCGTGACACACACTCCCGCTTCCAAGAAGCACGGTCGAACAGTACTTCTCGTTCTCACGGCTTTGGCTGTCGTCATCGCACTCGTCGCGACCGGCGGCTCGTTCGCGTACGCAAAGCAATTTGAGGGCAAGGCCCTGCCCGGCACCACGATTGCCGGAGTCGATGTCGCTGGAAAAACGACCGAGCAAATTCGCACAATCGTCCAGAAAGAAACCACCGGCGTCACTGTCACCGTCGACGCCAACGGCGAGCGCACAACCGTTCCCCTCGAGGAGATCGGTGGGCGCATCGACGTCGATAAGACTGTCGAGAAAGCCCTTTCACGTGAGTCGAGCATCCCGTCGGTTGTGAGCGCTGCCCTGAGCGGCACGCACTCCATCACGCCCGTTGTCACCGTCGACGAGGAGAAAGCCCGCGCTTACGCCGAGTCCCTCGTTCCCGACAACGAAGTCGAGCCCGTCGATGCGCAAATCGTCCAGGACGACGAGACCAAGGAGTTCTCCGTCGTTGAATCGAAGGCAGGCAAGGGCGTCGATCCCGCCAACTTCGTCAAGGACGTGAAGAAACACGCGCCCGAGCTCAAAGACTTCACCGTGACGCAAGAGTTCACGACCATCGAGCCACAGCTCAACACCGAAGCCGCACAGGCCACGCTCGACAAGCTCGAAACCATGCTCAAGAGCTCCCTGGTCGTGACGGGCCCCGAGAACAAAACCTTCGAGGTCAAGCGCAAGGACCGCCTACGTTTCGTGTCGATCACCCCGAACGACAAGGGCGACAACTTCGAGATCAGCATCGATCAAGAAAAAGTCGACACGTACGTCGGGAAGATCGCCGACAAGGTTGCCACGACGAAGAAGGACGGCATCGTCGAAGTCGCCGAGGACGGCTCACGCACCGAGGTCTCCCCCGGCAAGGACGGCGTCAAGGTCACGAATCAAAAGGACATCACCGAGAAGCTGACCCACGCGCTCTCCGCGGGTGAGAACCTCGATATCGCCATGATCACCGAGGTCGAGAAGGCCGAGGTCAAGGAAAAGAAGGTTGAGAAGGCGCCCGTGGACCCGGAAAAGGTTCCCAGCGAGCTTCCCTCCTACGCTCCCGCCGAGGCCCACAACGGCGAGAAGTGGATCGATATCAACCTCGCGAACAAGACCGTGACCGCCTACGTGGGCGACAAGGCCGTGTGGGGCCCCGTCTCCGTCGTGGATGGCGGCAAGGGCACCGAAACGCCCACGGGTGAGTACGAGATCTGGCACCGTACCGAGGTGCAGAACATGGGCTGCACGCCGCGATACGACTACTGCACGAAGGGCGTCAAGTACAACCAGTTCTTCCACAAGGGGTACGCACTCCACTCGGCACCGTGGCGCTCGAGCTTTGGCTACTCCGGCTCGCACGGTTGCGTGAACATGCGTGTGAAGGACGCCAAGTGGCTGTTCGAGTGGGCAAGCCTCGGAACGAAGGTTGTCTCGCACCGCTGACAGCGGGGAACCTGCGCGCTTTAGAGGCGCGGTACAACGCTCGCGCTCTTGAGGAGGCCTCTTTTGGGGGCCGGTTCGACGATTGCCACGAGCTCACCCGTGGGCGGCACGATCGCGGCCGCCGGGTAGGTTTCGGGTTCCGACGCTTGAGGAGCCTCAATCCATTGCCCATATCTGAGCGCCGCAGCTTCGCGCTCGCTCACGGGCAGCAAAGGCAAAAACGACAGGGCCGCTTCGCCCAGCGGCGTGAGGTGCAATCCTCCCGAGGGGTCCTCTGCCGCGCGCGGCGCATCGCGCTCGGGAATTCGCTGGGCGTTGTCCACGGTGAAGTCGCCCACGCGCGTGCGCCGTAAAGCGGTGAGGTGCCCGCCTACTCCGAGGGCAGCGCCGAGGTCGCGTGCAAGCGCACGGATGTAGGTGCCGGAGCTGCAGTCCACGACGCAATCCACGTCGAGGAAGTCTCCTGCCATGCGGAGATCACGAATCTCGAAGCGCTCCACGCGAATGGGGCGCGCGGCAAGTTCGACCTCCTCTCCCCCGCGCACGCGGGCGTAGGAGCGCACGCCGCCCACCTTGATTGCGCTCACGGCGCTCGGGACTTGCTCGATATCTCCCGTAAGGTCACCGATGGCGCTCTCGAGCCTGCTACGATCCTCCTTCAGCGCACGCAGCTCATGCGCGGGGGCAACGTCGCCAAGCCGCTCACCTTCCGCATCGTCCGTGACGGTCGCATGCCCGAGTCGAATCGTCGCTTCATAGGTCTTATCGAGTCCCACGGCATAGGTGAGCAGCTTTGTGCCGTGCCCTACGCCGAGAAGGAGGAGGCCCGTCGCGGCGGGGTCAAGCGTGCCCGCGTGGCCGACCTTGCGCGTATTGAGGTGGTAGCGCACGCGTGCGACAACGTCGTGACTCGTCAGCCCCGCCGGCTTATCGAGGAGGAGGAAACCGTGAGGCCCCTCCCCCGCGCGTTTTTTACTCATCGTCCTCGTCGTCGTCCACGAGATGCTCGCCGGGGACGCGGTAGGGATCGGCGTCGCCCGCGAACTGCTTGCCGGCACGTTCGCGTTCAAGCTCGCTATCGCGGTGGTGTGCTTCGACGAGAAGATCCTCGATCGTTTTCGATGTTTCCGGGATCGTGTCCTCGAAGAACTCGAGAGACGGAGTGAGGCGCGCGGTGATGCCGCGCCCCACAGCGCTCCGCAGCATGCCTTTTGCGGCCTTGAGAGCGGCAGCGGTCCCGGCTCGCTCCTCGTCGCTTCCATAAACGGTGTAGAAAATCGAGGCGTGCTGGCCATCGCCGGTGAGGCGAACATCGGTGACCGTCACGAAACCGAGCCGCGGATCCTTGACTTTTTCATCGAGCGTGCGGGCCACGATCTTTTTAATCTGATCGGCGAGGCGCCGTACGCGGGGATTGTCGTTCATGGGTCTCTCCTTGAGTAATCGGAAGTTCCGACGCGCTATGCCTTGCGCGCAAGCGCGATGTCGCGGTCGATCGACGCATCGACCCGGTGCCTAAAGTTGCTGTCCTCCCCCACGCTCGTAAGCCCGTGCTCTTCGAGGATAGCGCGCACGTCATCCGCGGGAGTCGTGTGACGATTGTAGGCCAGCGCCACGGAGCCGCCGCGGGCGAGAACACGAGTCCACGCAGGCAGGGCGTTTCGCAAGAGATCAAGCGGTGAGCGGCTGAGGTGCGCGCCCACCTTCGCACCGTGCTGCACGCCGTAAGGGAGGTCGGCGACGATCACATCGACGCTGCGGGCTTTGAGGAAGTGATCGAGTCCGGTCGAATCCGCCGTGTAGAACTCGAGGCTCTGGCTGCGCCCCGCGCGCTGATCGCTCTTCGAGCGGGCGAGCTCAGCATGAAAGTGCCGCCCGAGTGCCTTCTTATTGATAGTGAGCTTCGTGTGCGACGTCGTGTGCTTGAGTCGATTCTCGCGCATCCACGTTGTGAGGAACGCGCGGTAGAGTTCAGCGTCCTTCTTGTCGAGATCGACGCCCACGGGGCTCAGTCCCCACATGAGCGCCTGGTTGAGCGTGGTTCCGCGGCCGGCGACTGGATCGAGGACGCGCAACGTTCCCTCGCGCAGCGCCTGCGCTTTGCCTGCGGCATGCGCCGCGAGGTGCACAAGAAGCGCCGTGAACTGCTCATTTGTTTTCCCCTGATACTTGAGAGTCGTGAGCAGGGTACTCGGGTAGCGCTCAACGTCCGGAAGCGGAATCGGCTGGAGCAAGGGAAGCGTCGGACTTTCATCCACGTACGTGCGATCCGCCGTTGGGGCGGGCATGCGCCCGACCTCCTCGAAAGCCGCAAACACGTGCGGGCTGTAGGCGAGGGCGAACGCGAGCTCGCGCTGGACTTCGGGGCGTTCCCACGCTTCATCGTCGATGTCGAGGGCGAGGAAATCGAGGCCCGCCTCGCGCACGTCGCTCGTGCCCGTGAGCACGCCGGGAGCACCCTCGTTGAGGACGAACGCAAGTTCGGCTGCAGCGAGACGCGGAGCTTCCAACCCGTACACCCTGTTCGCGCTCGGTGCGATGAGGACATTGACACGCATGTTCTCTCCGTTCATCGTCATGTGCCGCAGCATGCGGGGCAACGGCGGCGAAACGGGCGGCGCCCCGGCCTCAACCGAAGCGCCGCCCGCGTGTTATCACCGAAAGGCGATTAGTCCTTCTTCTTTTCGCGCGGCTTCTCGACCATTTCGTAGGTCGTGATGAGGTCGCCTTCCTGGACGTCGTTGAAGCTGCCCAGGTTGATACCGCACTCGTAGCCCTCGCGGACCTCGGTCACGTCGTCCTTGAAGCGACGCAGACCGGCGATCTCGAGGCCCTCCGTGATCACGACGCCCTGGCGCGTGATGCGAGCCTTCGAGCCGCGGTTGATCGTGCCAGACATGACGAGCGAACCCGCGATGTTGCCGAACTTCGAGGAGCGGAAGATCTCGCGAATTTCCGCGCTGCCCGTGTCCTTCTCTTCGTACTCGGGCTTGAGCATGCCGAGAAGGGCGTTCTCGATGTCCTCGATCGCGCGGTAGATGACCGAGTAGTACTTGATCTCGACACCTTCACGCTCGGCGTACTCGGCGTTCTGGCCTTCGGCACGCACGTTGAAACCGATGATGACGGCATCCGAGGCAACGGCGAGGTTGATGTTGTTCATCGTGATCGCACCAACGCCGCGATCGATGATGCGAAGCTGCACGTCCTCGCTCACGTCGATGCCGAGCAGCGCCTCTTCGAGGGCTTCGACCGAACCGGAGGCATCGCCCTTGAGGATGAGGTTGAGGGTCTCGATCTTGCCCTCTTCCATTGCCGCCTTGAGATCCTCGAGGCTCATGCGCTTGCGGCGCTTCGACAGCTGCGCGGCGCGCTGAGCTGCCTCGCGCTTCTCGGCGATCTGGCGTGCCATGCGCTCGTCGGCGGCAACGATGAACGAGTCACCGGCGCCGGGAACGGAGCTGAGGCCGAGCACCTGAACGGGTCGCGATGGGCCTGCTTCTTCGAGCTGGTTGCCGTTCTCGTCGATCATGGCGCGCACGCGGCCATGGCCGGTGCCACACACGATCGCATCGCCGACACGCAGGGTTCCCTGCTCGACGAGCACGGTCGCGACGGGGCCGCGGCCACGGTCGAGGCTCGCCTCGATCGCCACACCACGGGCATCCTTGTTCGGGTTTGCCTTGAGTTCGAGGGCAGCATCCGCGGTAAGCAGGACGGCCTCGAGAAGGTCATCGATGTGGAGGTTTTCGCGCGCCGAGACGTCGACGAACATCGTGTCGCCGCCGTATTCCTCAGCCACGAGGTTGTACTCGGTGAGCTGGGCACGGATCTTGTCGGGGTTCGCGGATTCCTTATCGATCTTGTTGACGGCCACCACGACGGGCACGTCTGCGGCCTGCGCGTGGTTGAGCGCCTCGATCGTCTGCGGCATCACGCCGTCGTCAGCGGCAACCACGAGGATCGCGATGTCCGTGACTTTGGCGCCGCGGGCACGCATAGCGGTGAACGCCTCGTGACCGGGGGTATCGATGAACGTGATGGGGCGCATTTCGCCTTCGTGCTCCACCTGCACCTGGTAGGCACCGATGTGCTGGGTGATGCCGCCGGCTTCACCCTGGCCCACGTTCGCGCGTCGGATCGCATCGAGAAGGCGGGTCTTACCGTGGTCGACGTGACCCATGACGGTGACAACGGGCGAGCGAGGCTCGAGGTCCTCTTCCGTCTCCTCGGCAAGTTCGCCTTCGAGGTCGATGTCGAACTGCTCGAGAAGCTCGCGCTCCTCGTCCTCGGGAGAAACGATTTGAATCTTGTAACCGAGTTCCTCGCCGAGAAGCTGGAACGTGTCTTCGTCGAGCGACTGGGTTGCCGTCGCCATCTCACCCATCGCAAACAGCACGGTGATGAGCGAGGCGGGGTTGACGTCAATGCGCTCGGCGAAGTCGCTCAGGGTCGCACCGCGGCGCAAGCGGATGACGGTATTGCCGTCACCGCGCGGGATCTGCACGCCGCCCGGTGCGGGAGCCTGCATCTGCTCGAATTCCTGGCGCTTTGCGCGCTTCGACTTCCTGCTCTTGGCTGGTTTGCCGCCACGCCCAAAGGCGCCCTGGGTGCCACCACGGCGACCGCCGCGACCACCACCACCGGGGCGACCACCCGGACGACCGGGAGCGCCACCGGGGCCGCCCGGACCGCCGCCGAAGCCACCGCGGCCACGGCCACCGCGACCTCCGCGGCCACCGTTGCCGCCTGCGGGACGACCTTGGCTCTCGGCCTGCGGCGAGTGCGCAGGCATCATGTTCGGGTTGGGGCGGGGCCCGCGGTTAGACGGACGTGCGTTGCCGCGGCCCTCGCGCGAGGGTCGCGAATCTCCGTCGCGGCGCTGCGGGCGCGGACCACCCTGCGACTCGCCGCCGGGGCGAGGGCCTGGACGACCGCCGGGACGCGGCATGCCCTGGGAGGAGGCAAACGGGTTGTTGCCGGGGCGGCCACCCGGACGCGGCATCCCCTGCGAGGACGCAAACGGGTTATTGCCGGGACGAGCGCCACCGGGGCGCGGGCCGGGGCGGTTAGCGCCGGGCTTGGGAGCGCCACCGGGCCTCGGTGCGGGGGCGGCATCGGCCTTGGGCTTGGCCCCTGGCTTGGGGGCGCCGGGTTTCGGCGCGTTCGAGCGTGCACCGGGTTTGGGTGCTGCACCGGGCTTTGCCGCGGGCGCATCGGTGCTGGCCTTCGGCTTCGGCGCGGGGCTCTCGGCCTCCGCCTTCGGTGCCGGCTTCGGCTCCGCCTTGGTAGCGCTCGGTTCCGCAGCCTTCTTCGGGGCCGGCTTGCGGGGCGCGGGCTTCTTGGCGGCGCCCTTCGATTCCGACGCCTCCTCGCCCTTCTTCTTTCCTGCGTTCGGGAACGCGGCACGCACACGGCGGGCCACGGGCGCCTCGATTGTCGAGGACGCACTGGTCACGAATTCGCCCATGTCATTGAGCTTCGCGAGGACTTCTTTACTTGGCATTCCCAGCTCTTTGGCGAGCTCGTGGACGCGAAGTTTAGCCACAATTCTCCTGTCTCGGCCGCGCCGAGCAGGCGCGGTCCACTAGTTCCTGAGGGTGCTCATTTTCGAGTACTCATCGGATGTCCATTGGTGTTATCCCGCTTCCAAATGTGGTTCGGCACCCCGTGTGGGGTGAGTCATCGCCTCACGCGCCCTCTCGAGAGTTCCCTCCCGTTCGAGAGCCGCGACGTCTACCGGCGCCCGGAAGGAGCGCTGGAAACCGCCGCGTGTGAGAGCGAAAGCAATGCATGCGGGGTCCGGATGAACCCAGGCACCGCGCCCGTGGGCGCTCGCGCTCGGGTCAACGGCGAGGCTGAGGGATGCTCCCTGTTCCTCCCGGACCACGCGGATCATCGCGTGGCGTTCGCCGGTTTCCCGGCAACCTACGCACGTGCGAGACGGTCGATGTGCCGCGCGAGAGGGCCGACGTGAGCGCGAGCTCGGTGCGGCGTGATTCTCGGCGATGGCGACAACTTCCCTCTCGAATACGAATGATCAGCCCTTCTAGTCTACCCCCGGCCGGCAAAACGTCGACGAATTGCCGGAGTTGCCGTGCGCACTATCACGTGGGCCGTCGGGGGTTCAGCAACCGCTTCTCAGTCCTCCTGGCCCTCGGTGCGAATGTCAATTCGCCAACCCGTGAGCTTCGCGGCGAGGCGTGCGTTCTGCCCTTCCTTGCCGATCGCGAGCGAAAGCTGATTGTCTGGCACAACCGCGCGCACCTGTCGATTGACTTCGTCGGTCACGGCGACAGAGGCGACGCGCGCAGGGCTGAGTGCATTACCCACGTAGGTCGCGGGGTTGTCGTCAAAGTCGACGATGTCGATCTTCTCCCCCTCGAGTTCGTTCATGACCGAGCGCACGCGCGCACCCATGGGACCGATGCACGCTCCCTTCGCATTGACCCCAGCGACGTTCGCGCGAACCGCCATTTTCGTGCGGTGCCCCGACTCTCGCGCGAGCGAGACAATCTCCACGGTACCGTCGGCGATCTCGGGAACTTCAAGCTCGAAAAGGCGGCGCACGAAGTTCGGGTGGGTGCGCGAAAGCGTAATCGAGGGTCCCTTCGGGCCACGTCGCGCATCGACAACATAGGCGCGGATACGCTTGCCGTGCGGGTAGCTCTCGCCTGGCACCTGCTCGTGCGGGGGAAGGAGACCTTCGACGTTGCCGAGATCAACCTGAACCATTCGGGAGTCACGCCCCTGCTGAATGACGCCAGAGACGATGTCATCAGCGCGGCCCGCAAACTCGCCGAGCACAGCCTCGTCTTCGAGCGCGCGAATACGCTGGAAAATCACCTGACGCGCGATCGAAGCAGCAACGCGGCCAAAGCCCTCGGGCGTGTCATCCCACTCTTCAACCTCGCCATCGACATCAACATCGCGAGCGATGACGGTCACCACACCCGTCTTTGAGTCAATCTCAACGCGTGCCTCGCGCGCGGGGTGCGGCGTGTGCTGGTAGGCGGCAAGAAGGGCACTCTCGATCGCCTCGAGGAGAACCTCCATGCTGATCTCGCGTTCGCGTTCGAGCGCGCGAAGCGCTCCCATATCGATATCCATTGCGTGCTCCTTATGATCTGTTCTTCAATTGTGTGCGGTGGCTGTCCGGGACTAACGAAACTCGAGATGAACCTCGGCCCGGGCGACGTCGGACACGTGCATCCGGTGCGGTCCCGGCGGCACTTTGCCTGCCGGCGCCGCCTTCGCGGCCTTCTTCGGAACGTGCGGCGGTTTCTGCACGTCAAACACGAGCTGTTCGCCCTCAACGTCCTCGAGGCGGCCAAGAAAGGTGCGCCCCGAGGTGTCTTCCACGTCAAGAAGGCGGGTGCGGGCGCGCTTAAAGTGGCGAATTTCGGTCAGGGGCCGAAACACGCCCGGGGTCGTGACCTCGAGCGTCGAAGGCCCTTCCCCGATAAGCGACGTATCAGAGTCGAGGAGGTCAGAAAGCTCGCGCGACACGTCGGTGAGGGTATCGAGATCGGCGCTCCCGATTTCATCGTCGGGAAGATCGACGACGACGTCGAGAAGGGTTGCGGCCCCTCGTGTTTTGACGGTGAGATGCTCGACAACGAGTCCGTGCCCCTCGACGATCGGCGCGAAGGCCTTCGAGAGTGTCTCAACCTGACCGGCCTTAGCGGAGGTGGCGTTCTTCTCCATGGGGCTCCTTTCGCGCGCTCGCCCGTACCCAATAGAGTGGGACACCGAGATCATAATGTGCTGAACATGGCGGCACATCCGGGAACGAGGAGCCGCATGAGGCACGTAACAAAAGGCCTGGCCAGGCGTGGGTTTCTCGCGGGAATCCTCGCGGCGCCGCTACTGGCGAGCTGCACGGGTCCCACGCGCATCGCGATCGGTCAGCGCGAAACCTACACACCCCCGCCCCCGGGAATAGACGAGATCTACCGCACGGAACTCCTCACGTCTGTGACGGACCTCGCGGGCATTCTCGAGACCGCTCGCCCGCACGAAGATTTCCCGTCGTTCCTGACGTCTGCGATCGCGACCCACCAGCGAGCACTCCGCACGGGCGCCGAACAGGAGAAAATTGCCTCGGCTGAGGCGAATCGCACCGAAAAGGGGGGATCCGCCCACGAGAGCGCAGCTGCCGGCACGCAGGCCCCCGTCGAGCGCGCCATGCTCGACGCGGCACGCGGCCTCGCGGCCCTGCGCGACCTCTACGCCCACGCGACCATTCAGGTCTCGGGAGACTTCGCGGATCTGTGCGCCGCGGGGAGCGCGTGGACCGAGTGGGCCGCTCTGAGGCTTACCCGCGTCGCGAAAGCTGCCGCCGTCGCGGGCGTCAGTGCTCCCAAGCCCTTTACGGATATGGAACCCAGTCGCGAGGTCCCCGCGATTGATCCACCCGAAGCCGCTGAGACTCACCTCATTGAGACCCCCCTCGAGCGAGCGCAGACCGACGAAAACTTCGCGGCCTACGCCCTCGAGGTCGCAGCCACTCGCGTCAAAGCTGATCAGCGTGAGGCGTACCTCAAGGCGGCTAACGTCCACGCCTCACGCGCTGAGACGTTCGGCGAGGTCGCCGAGCACCTTGGACTGCCCCTGGTTGCTCGCGAGGCGGGGTACGCCCTGCCTCGCCCGCTCGATGCGGAAGGGGCCGCGAACCTACGCCTCAAAGTCACCTCTCGCACGCTCACCAATGCGGTCGAACTCGCGGGGCTGGCACCCTTGAGCGAACGCGCGCCGTTCCTCACGGCAGCCCTCGAGAGCGCGAAGGCACTCGAGGCGCTGCGCGAAACCCTCCCCCCGTTCCCGGGGATCGACGAGGGCGAGAGCTAAACCACCGGCGCCCTAGGCGCGCAGCTCGGCGAGGATCTCCGTGAGAGCCGCCTCGACGGGAACTTCGCGGCTCGCCCCACTGCGGCGATCGCGTACCTCGACAACGCCCTTCTCGAGCCCGCGACCCACGACGACCGTTGTGGGCAGGCCGAGCAGTTCGGCGTCCTTAAACTTCACGCCGGGTGAGACCTTCGGGCGATCGTCGTACAGCACGTCAAAGCCCTCAGCCTCGAGCGCGGCGGCGATCTCCTCGGCCTTGTCGAAGACCTCCTGGTTCTTTCCGGTCGCGAGAATGTGAACGTCGAGCGGTGCAACCGCGCGCGGCCAGGCGAGGCCCTTCTCGTCGTGATTGGTTTCGGCAATCGCGGCGACGGCGCGAGTCACGCCGATGCCGTAGGAGCCCATCGTCACGACCTGCTGCTTGCCGTTCTCGTCAAGAACCTTGAGGCCAAGAGCCTCAGCGTACTTGCGACCGAGTTGGAAGATGTGCCCCATCTCCATGCCGCGCGTCAGGGTGAGCGGACCCGAACCGTCCGGGGAAGGATCGCCGTCACGAACCTCGGCAACCTCCGCGAAACCATCGGCCACGAAGTCACGGCCGGCGACAACCCCAAGCGCATGCGCGCCCTCGCGGTTCGCGCCCGTGACCCAGCTCGTGCCATCCACGGCGCGCGGGTCGAGCAGGAGTCGATAGCCGTTGGCCTCAAGGCCCCATCCCTGCGGCCCGATGTAGCCCTTCTTCACGTTCGGGTACTTAGCGAAGTCCTCGTCAGTGAAGGGACGCACCTCGTTCGGGGCAAGGGCCGTCTCGAGGCGCTTCTCATCCGCCTGGCGATCTCCCGGAATCATGACGAGAAGCGGGGACTCTTCACCTTCGGGAGTCTTTTCGACATACACGAGTGCCTTGAGGGTATCGGCCGCCTCCCACGCGCGAGAGTCCTCGCGCGGGGCGTTCTCGTTGAGGAATGAGACGAGAGCGTCGATCGTCGTGACGCCTGGTGTCTCGATCTCGCGTGCGGCGGGGAGGGCCGCGATGGCATCTGCATCGAGGGGCTCTCCGGCGACCGTCGTCACGGCCTCAACATTCGCGGCGTAGCCCGCGGGGCTGAGCGCAAACGTATCTTCGCCCACCGGTGTCGGGTGGAGGAATTCTTCGGAGCGGGAGCCGCCCATCCCGCCTGCATCCGCCTTAGCGATGACGATCTCAAGGCCGAGGCGTGCGAAGACCCGCTGGTAGGCCTCGCGCATGATCATGTAGGAACGCTCGAGCCCCTCGTCGTCGATGTCGAAGCTGTAGGCGTCCTTCATGATGAACTCGCGAACGCGCAGCAGGCCCGCGCGCGGGCGCGCTTCGTCGCGGTACTTGGTTTGCACCTGGTAGAGCGAAATGGGCAGGTCCTTGTACGACGTGAAGAGGTCTTTCACCGCGAGGGTAAACATTTCCTCGTGAGTGGGGCCGAGGAGCATATCGGCACCCTTGCGATCCGTGAGCCTAAAGAGGTTGTCGCCGTACTCGCTCCAGCGGTTCGTTTCCTCGTAGGGCTCGCGCGGCAAAAGCGCGGGAAAGAGAATCTCGTGGCTGCCGGCGGCATCCATTTCTTCACGCACGATCGTCTCGACCTTGCGCAGGACCTTGAGCCCAAGGGGAAGCCACGTGTAGATCCCCGGGGCCGTGCGGCGAATATAGCCGGCACGGACGAGAAGCTTGTGACTCGCGAACTCGGCTTCGGCCGGGTCCTCTCGAAGCGTGCGGATGAAGCTCGATGACATGCGAAGCATGGGGCGTTGTCCTCCTGGCAACAGGGGTTTCGAGGTGAATTCCTCAGGCCCTCACAGTCTAGTGGGCGCACCGCACGCACCCCACAAAAACCCAGGGCTGAGCGCGTATCGTGGAGTGTCACTCGTCACCACGGGAAGGATGACATGTCTGAGCCGCTCACGCTCTCGGGTATCGCGCCGTCGCCCTCGATGGCATATTTGCGCGCCCTCATCGGCGAAGGCGAGTCGATTCGCGAAGAGATCGAAGGCGACCCGGATCGCCTTATGCAGGTCGTACGCGAGAAGCTCGAGGGGTTCATGATGCCGTACGAATTCGGCCTCAAGGAGATCCTGACGAAGATCGAGATCCTTTCGGGCGAATGGGATGTAACGACCCCGCACAACCCCATCGAGCACGTAAAGACGCGCGTGAAATCGATGGATTCGCTGCTCGGCAAGCTCGTGCGCACGCAGTGCCCACCCGATCTCGACGAGATCCGCAACCGCATCCGCGACATCGGCGGCGTGCGCATCACATGCAGCTACGTCCAGGACTGCTACCTCGTTGCCCACGCGCTCGCCTCGCAGCCCGACATCACTCTTCTCGAAGAGAAGGACTACATCGCGAACGTCAAGCCGAGCGGTTACCGCTCTCTTCACCTCATTCTCGAGGTTCCCGTGTTTCTCTCGACACGCACGATCGATGTACCGATCGAGGTACAGATCCGCACGATTGCCATGGACTTTTGGGCGAGCGCCGAACACGAGCTCAAGTACAAGTATCAAGGCGAGCTGCCTGCCGAGATGCGCGAAAAACTCATCGGGATCGCCGCGACTGCCGCGAGTCTCGATGAGCAGATGGGGATCGTGCGCGATCAGATCGAGGGGCCGCCTCTTCCGGGACGCGCAGGCGCCTAGAACAGCACGGTGGCGAGTGCGCCAATCGGCCTGAAGCCCGCACGCTCGTAGGCGCGTCTCGCGCGAACGTTGAAAGAGTTCACGTAGAGGGTGACGCGGGGTGCGTGGTCGCGGCGAATGAGCTCTGCTGTGCCCCGCATGAAGGGCGCTGCGAGCCCTTGGCCGCGGTACGCGGGGTCAATCCACACGCCGTGTACTTGCGCAACCCCGCCAAAGAGCGCACCGAGATCGGCCTTAAACACAATCCGCTCACCATCGCGCGCGATATACGTCCGATGCTCGCGCAGCAGATACTCGACCCGGTTGCGGTAGCCGCGCCCGCCATCCCCGCGGCAAGGATCAGTGCCCACCTCCTCGCGAAACATCGCGACGGCAGCGGGAAACACCCGGTCCAGGTCACGGGTGTCAGCCGCCACCACACCCGTGGAGGGGAGGTCCGACGGTTGCCCGGCACAATACTCCAGAAGAGGCTGACTCTCGCGCACTTCGCGCTCAGGCGGAAGGCCCTCGCGCATAACCTCCCACATGTGCATCGCGATGCTGCGTTCCGCCACGATCGACGAGTAGCGCGTCGAGAGCGCGAGAGCGTGCCGCGATAAGCGCTCGACAGCGTCGAAAGAATCGGGTGCGAGAACGCTAGCGCTCACGCCATGCCACAGAATTCCCCGGATCTCGCTGCCGCGCGTGAGCACCGCAAACTCGGAGCCGCTGCGACCAACCGCCGCAAGTTCCTCGAACCGAGCGGAGGCGAGCGTGCTCACGTGCGCTTCGCTCTGCATCGCTTCACGCGCAGGGCCGAGCCACTGCCCTTGCAGGGGGCTGATGTCTGCGGGGCGCCTGCGCCACAGATTCGACAGGACGCTCACCTGAAAAGGGTCACCGGCTTCACGATATCGGCGTAGATCAACAGGATGCTCAGGAGAATGAAGGCGATCGCGATCACGTTCGTGACGGGCAGCATGCGCGAGGCATCGACGGGTCCGGGATCCGCCTTCCCTCGCAACCTGGCGAGGCGCCGCCGCGCCGCCTCGTACAGCGCCGCCGCGACATGGCCGCCATCCAGCGGCATGAGCGGCACAAGGTTGAAGACGAACAGCGCCATGTTGAGCGAGCCGAGCATCGACAGGAACGTCCACGTTTTCTCCTTGAGGGAAAACCCGGGCGAATCCTGCGACACGATCTCGCCGGCGAGCCTGCTCACGCCCACGACTCCCATCGGGCCGTTCGGGTCGCGTTCTTCGCTGCTCAACACTGCCTTGCCGATTTCCCACACGCGCACGGGAAGGGTAACGACGACTTTGCCGGTCCCCACGAATTGGTCCCATACGGCACCGGGGACCTCCGTCAGAGGCCGCGGGGTAAGTTCCTGTGTGCCGGTCACACCAAGAAAACCGGCTTCAACGGTCGCGTAGGAACCGTCGGCATTCTTAACCGGCTTACCCGCGTCATCGCGTGCGACGACCGTGTTCGCGACTGGAGTTGCCGTCACGGTCATTGCTTTACCGTCGCGCAAGAGAGCGATCTCGACTTCGTCGTCAGGGTGCTTCCTAATCACCGTGCTCATCTCGTGAAAGTTCGCGACTCGAGCCCCGTCGACCGAGGTGATCACGTCCCCGGGTTTGATCCCCGCGGCGAAGGCAGGTGCTTCGGGCATGCCCTCGCACGACACATCTGCAGGTGCATTCGCGGGCACGACACATTGCGAGACGGCAGCGACCTTCGCCGTCACGTTCGGCAGGCCGAAGCCGCTCAGGACGATCGCGGTGAGGACGATCGCGATCAGGAGATTCATCGTGGGGCCGCCGAGCATAACGACGAGCTTCTTCGGCACGCTCAAGGCGACGAAGGTGCGGTGACGATCCTCAGCCGAGTACTGGCTCGAGTCCCACTGCTTGGCCTCCTCGCTCATCTGCTGAAAGAACCCCGTCGAGTCCTCGCGGATAACGTCGGGATCCTCTCCCTTGTGAGGCGGGAACATGCCGATCATGCGGATGTAGCCGCCTAGCGGAATCGCCTTGATGCCGTATTCGGTCTCCCCTTTTACGCGCGAGAACAGCGTGGGACCGAAACCGATCATGTACTGGGTCACGCGCACCCCGAAGCGCTTCGCGGGAACGAGATGGCCGATCTCGTGAAGGGCGATCGAAAGCCCGAGCCCGACAACCATCAAGAGGACGCCGAGCGCGTAGAAAAGGGGCATCACGGAACGGAAGCCATCACGTCGGCAACGTGATCGAGGTACACATCCACGACGGCCTCCTGATAGCCCTCGGCGCCTTTACGGGCGCGAAACGCTGCTCGACGCACGTCATCGACGCTCATCGCGAAGCCGTCCGTGAAATAGGCGTGAAGCTGATCGCACAGGGCATCGACGTCTTCGCGATCGTAGGCCCGTTCGCCCTGGCCAGCGGGGCGGAAACGCTCGCCCGCGGGCCGGGAGAGACGCTCCTGGAGAACCTCCGCGCGCTCCGTGAGCGCCGCGATCCAAGCCTCTTCACCATCGCGCTCGATTGCTTCATCGCGGTACTGGAGCGCAAACGCATCCGAGAGGCGATCAAGGGCCTCGTCGACGGCGAGCATGTCGTAGCCGCCACGCTCGGTTGAAAACTTCGCGGTGATCACATCGGCTGGTTGGAAGGAACCGTCGCGGCCCTCGTACGCGGCACGCGCGCGCAACAGGAAGTCATCGACTTCCTCGACGTTGTAGCCAAAGGTGAAACGTCCGGCACGCTTAAAAGCCGTACTCATCTACTTGCTCCCTCCCTCGACGGGGATGCTCACGCGACATAAACGGGGCGCTCAATAGATCGCCCTTGCACCACTGTAATGCTTGGATGCGCGAAAGGCCGGCAAGCGTCGGCCTCGAAATCACGCGCCGGTACCGCGCGCGATTTCCTCAACCCTCGCCACGCGAGCCTCACGGTCCTCGCGGCGCGCATCAGTTTCCACGACGGTCGCGGCAAGCTGCCCGCACGCACCGTCAATATCGCTACCGCGCGTATCCCGAATCGTCGCGGAAATTCCGTGTTCACGCAGTGTTTCCACGAACGTGCGCTCCACCCACGGATCCGAGGCCGTCCACTTCGATCCCTTGACCGGGTTGAGCGGGATTGGATTGACGTGCACCCAGTGGGCGCCCCCGCGCGCGATGAGACGCTTGGCGAGGAGCTCCGCACGCTCGGCCTGGTCATTGATATCGCGAATGAGTGCGTACTCGATCGACACGCGCCGGCCGGTCGCCTCGAAGTACTCCCACGCCGCATCAAGAATGTCGTCGACGTCGAAACGTTGATTGATGGGAACGAGCTCGTTGCGAAGCTCGTCGTCGGGTGCGTGGAGCGACACGGCGAGCGTCACGGGAATCTCTTCCTTGATGAGCTTTCGCACGGCAGGAGCAAGCCCCACGGTCGACACGGTGATGTGCCGCGCTCCCATCCCAAACCCCTCGGGCGCGGGGGCGTTGAGCCTCTGGCACGTCGTTGCGACGGCACGGTAGTTCGCGAGCGGCTCCCCCATGCCCATAAAAACGATGTTCGTGACGCGGCCTTCACCACCGGGGATTTCACCACGCGAAAGCAGAAGGTTTGCGATGCGCACTTGTTCGAGGATCTCCGCTGCGGAAAGGTTCCTCGTGAGGCCCATCTGGCCGGTCGCACAAAACGGGCAGTTCATGCCGCAGCCGGCCTCGGAGGAAATGCACAGCGTTACGCGGTTCGAATAGCGCATGAGGACCGACTCGACGAGCGAGCCGTCGAAAAGGCGCCACAGGAACTTTTGGGTCATGCCCTGATCTGCGCTCTGCTGCGAGACCTTTGTGAGGAGCGTTGGGAAGAACCGCTCGACGAGCGCTGAACGATCCCCCTTCGGGAGGTCGGTCATGTCGTCAGGGTCGGTCGTGAAATGCTCAAAATAGTGCTTCGACAGCTGCTTTGCGCGAAAGGCGGGAAGCCCTATGTCCCTCACGGCTTCGGCACGCTCGTCGAGAGTGAGATCCGCGAGGTGTGCGGGCGGCTTCCCCCTGCGGGTCGGCCGCAACTGAAGCTGACCGGGGGCGAGCCTTACGGGCTCTCCCTTGACGACCTCGCGCGAAAGATCCTTCGCAACATCGAGTTTTGGCGTGGGATTCTCAACCACTGATGGCCTCCACAATCGCGAGAAGAATGTACACGGTCGGGGCGGTGAGAAGCATCGAATCAAGACGGTCCATCATGCCACCGTGCCCCGGAAGCAGCTGCCCCATGTCTTTAATGCGCAGGTCGCGCTTGAGCAGTGACTCACTCAAGTCCCCGATGGTGGACACGACCACCATGACCGCGCCGAACGCGAGACCCCACCCGAAGCCAATATCGGGAAGCCACACGTGACCGATGAGGCCCGCAGCGGCGATGCCACCCACGAGAGAGCCCGCAAAACCCTCCCACGACTTCTTCGGGCTGATGCTCGGAGCCATGGGATGCTTTCCGAACAGGACCCCTACGGCGTAGCCGCACGTGTCGTTCATGATGGGAACCACGAGGGCAAACATGACCTTGTTCGCGCCGTTCGGCTGCGCCATGAGAAGGATCGTGAAGCTCGCCATAAACGGCACCCACAAAAGCGCGAAGATGCCCGCTACCGTGTCCCGCAGCGCCATGAGGCCCGTCGCCTCCGTCGTACGCCACATGATGAGCACAATTGCTCCCACGATTGTGGAGACGAGGAGCCCCGAGGCGCCGTACTGCCACGCCGACACCACCACGCCAACGCTCGCGACAAGCAGCGGGATCGAGGGAACGCGCAGGCGCGCACCCTCGAGGGCGTTCGCGACCTCGAGGGTCGCTATTACGACCGCGATGGCGACCACGGGCGTGAACAGAGCCGGAAGCACATATATGCACCCGTACAAAAGCGCCACGAGAGCAAGCCCGACGGCGATCGCGGCGGGAAGGTTCCGCCCGGCTCGGGGCGTGCGCGCATGTGTCGCAGCGGGCAGCTCGGAAACCTCGGCGACGAGCCGCTCTTCGCTCACGAGAGCCTCGGCAGCCGCGAGCGGAACCTCGGGCGCAGTGCTTTCCGATACGGCAACGGCCGTGCCCGGCTCATTGCCAGGCACGGCGCGTCGACGACCGTGGCGTGTATTCACGAACGATGAGGGAAAGGCCACTCAGACGGTGAGCAGCTCTTCTTCTTTCGCTTCGAGGGCGACATCCACCTGCTCGGTGTACTTCTTCGTGAGAGCCTCGAGCTCCTTCTCAGCGCGGGTGCCCTCGTCCTCGCCGATCTCCTTGTCCTTCACGAGCTTCTCGATGGCCTTCTTCGCGTGCGCACGCGAGCCGCGGATCGCGATGCGGCCATCCTCGGCCTTGGTCTTGGCAAGCTTCGTGTAGTCCTTGCGGCGCTCTTCGGTCAGTGCGGGCAGAACAATGCGCAGGTTGTCGCCATTGTTCGTGGGGTTCACGCCAAGATCCGATTCGCGAAGCGCCTCCTCGATCTGGGCCATCGCGCCCTTGTCGTAAGGCGTCACAATCACGGTACGGGCCTCGGGGAACTGGAATGCCGCGAGCTGATTGAGCGGCGTCGGGGTGCCGTAGTAGTCAGCGGTGAGGCCATGGAACATCGCAGCACTTGCGCGCCCCGTGCGGATCGCGGTGAACTCCTCCTTCGTCACCTCGACCGACTTTGCCATCTTCTCCCCGGCTTCTTTAAGGATGCTTCCGGTGTCCTCGCTCATGCCTCTCGGTTCCTTCCGATTAATTAAACATCTCGCCTGGTAAGGCTATCTTAGTCGCCCGTAACGACGGTGCCGATGCGGTCGCCGCACATCGCCTTCGTGATGTTGCCGGGCGCATCAAGACCGAAGACCATCATCTGCTGTTTGTTGTCCATACACAGGCTAAACGCGGTCGAATCAACGACGCGCAGCCCCTTGCTCAGCGCCTCCCTATACGTGAGGTGCTCGAGCTTGGTCGCGCTCGGGTCCGTCTTCGGGTCAGCCGTGTACACGCCGTCCACGCCGTTCTTCGCCATGAGCACTTCGTGGCAGCCGATCTCGAGCGCTCGCTGCACGGCAACAGTATCGGTCGAGAAGTACGGCATGCCCGCGCCCGCGCCGAAGATCACGACACGGCCCTTTTCAAGGTGGCGCACGGCGCGAAGTGGGAGGTAGGGCTCGGCGACCTGCCCCATCGTAATAGCGGTCTGCACGCGCGTGGACGTGCCGGCCTGCTCGAGGAAGTCCTGAAGTGCAAGGCAGTTCATGACGGTGCCGAGCATCCCCATGTAGTCGGCGCGACGGCGATCCATGCCTCGCTGGCTCAGTTCAGCACCGCGGAAGAAGTTGCCGCCACCCACGACAATCGCGCATTCAACGCCCGCGGCAACCCCCGCGGAAATCTCCCGAGCGATGCGCGAGACCACATCGGGATCGACGCCCACGCGGCCTCCACCGAAGGCTTCACCAGAGAGTTTGAGGAGCACGCGGCGCGAGCCCTCTTTCGGTTCAATGACGGGAATCGACGACGTGATGGGATCGGGGTCGGTGCTCATCAACATTCCTTCCGAGTGCAGGTTCTCGGGGCCACAGTCTACCGGCCCGGCAACGCCCGCCCCTGTGGGGAAGGTCCTCGTGTGAGAAGCTCGAAAAGAAGCGAGGGCCCGCACCCGTGGGTGCGAGCCCTCGCGTTCACGCTTTGGCAAGCGTCGGAAATCAGTTACCCACGCGGAAGCGCACGAAACCGGTCACCGTGCCACCAGCGGCCTCGACAACCTTGCCGACGCTCTGCTTCGGGTCCTTGGCGAAGGGCTGATCGAGAAGAACGTTCTCCTTGAAGAAGCCGTTCATGCGGCCTTCAACGATCTTGGGGAGAGCCTTCTCAGGCTTGCCCTCGTTCTTCGCGGTCTCCTCGGCGATACGGCGCTCGTTCTCAACCACATCCGCGGGAACGTCCTCGCGGGTGAGGTAGAGAGGCGAGTAGGCCGCGATGTGCATCGCCACGTCACGTGCAACCTCGGCGCCGGCCTTGTCGGTCGCGACGAGCACGCCAACCTGCGGCGGGAGGTCCTTGTTGGTGCGGTGCATGTAGTTCGTGACGACCTCGCCCTGGACGCGGCCGATGCGGCGAACGAGGATCTTCTCGCCCATGGTCGCGCCAGCGTTCGTGAGGGCCTCACCGAAGGAAGTCTCAGCGAGTTCCTCGGGGGTCGTGGCGCCCGACTCGACGGCGGCCGCAACGGCCTCGTCACCGAGAGCGATGAACTTGGCGTTCTTCGCAACGAAGTCGGTCTCCGAGTTGATCTCCACGAGCGTGCCAAGCTGGCCGCCCTCGACGTCGCGGACATCGGCGGCGATGAGGCCCTCCGATGCGGCGCGACCCTCGCGCTTCGCGATGCCCTTGAGGCCCTTGACGCGGATGATTTCGACGGCCTTCTCGTGGTCGCCGTTCGCCTCGTCGAGAGCCTTCTTGACGTCGAGCATGCCCGCGCCGGTCTTCTCGCGAATGTCCTTGATGTCTGCTGCCGTGTAGTTAGCCATTATCTGTCTCCTCTAAATGGTTGTGGGAGCGAACAGGTGATAGTCGAAAAATCAGGCTTCTTCGGAGGTTGCTTCGGCAGCCTTGTCCTCAGCAGCGGGAGCCTCGGTGGCCTCCTCGGCCTTGCCGGCCTCTTCCTGCTGAACCTCGGACTGCTTGAGCAGCTCCTGTTCCCACTCGGCGAGCGGCTCGGCGTCAACGGCCGACACGTTCTTCTCGCCCTGGGTCTGCTTGGCGTGGCGCTCCTGGAGGCCGGCGGCAGCGGCATCGGCGATGACGCGGGTCAGGAGGGTCACGGCGCGGATCGCGTCGTCGTTGCCCGGGATCGGGTACTGCACTTCGTCCGGATCGGCGTTGGTGTCGAGGATTGCCACGACCGGAATGCCGAGCTTGGTGGCTTCGTCAACGGCGAGGTGTTCCTTCTTGGTGTCCACGATCCACACGGCCGAGGGAGCCTTGCTCATGTCGCGGATGCCGCCGAGGGTCTTTTCGAGCTTTTCCTTCTCACGGCGCATCATGAGAAGTTCCTTCTTGGTCCACTGCGAACCGGCGACGTCCTCGAAGTCGATCTGCTCGAGTTCCTTGAGGCGGTCGACGCGACCGGAGACAGTCTGAAGGTTGGTCAGCATGCCGCCGAGCCAGCGCTGGTTCACGTAGGGCATGCCCACGCGCGTGGCCTGCTCCTGGATCGACTCCTGAGCCTGCTTCTTCGTGCCGACGAAGAGAATCGTGCCGCCGTGGGCAACGGTCTCCTTGACGAAGTCGAAGGCCTGATCGATGTAGGTGAGCGACTGCTGAAGGTCAATGATGTAGATGCCGTTGCGCTCGGTGAGGATGAAACGCTTCATCTTCGGGTTCCAACGGCGGGTCTGGTGTCCAAAGTGGACGCCGCTCTCGAGGAGCTGGCGGAGTGTCACAACTGCCATGGTCGTAACTACCTTTCTGGGCCCTGGGCTCGCCCGCCTCACTCACACCCGCGGGGCGTGGGCTCGGTGGGGTTCTTGCGCAAAGCCTGTTCTCGTTTTTTACGGGCCGACGGTTGCCGGCTCGCCCTAGCGCCCTGCGTTCGTGCCGCCACTTCCCTCGTGGGAGGATCGTGGAACGAAGGCACGCGCGCGTGCATGGGCGCGCGAAGTCACCCGCGCATGCGAGTGCTACGGCAACTCTAATACAGCGAAGCTGACTCGCGCACGGATCCGAGCAGACGTGTGAGCGAGTCCGCGCCTCACGCTGCACACCTTTTATCATCCACAGTCACGCGGGGTGGTCTTGTCGGGGATTCTCGGGCGCGATGTGCTTACTCCATGCACATGTCTACGAGGCTCGGCGCCCGCATCCTTCTCGCACTCGCACTCCTCATCGGTGCCGGAGTTGTGGCGCTCCCGCCCGCGCACGGTGACGATCAACCACCCGACTCCCTCGAGCACGCCGTCGCAGTCGTGAACCGGGCAAGGCTCGCTTCTCTCGCCGTTTTTGCGCCTACCGCTCAGGCGCCTGCCCCGCCGACCATAGATTCGCACGAGCACGAAGGGGCGTGGGCCTGGCCCATCGGCCCCGACCATGACGTTGTGCGGTTTTTCGAGGCGCCCGTCCACGCATACGGTCCCGGTCACCGCGGCATCGATATCGTCGGAAGCACCCTCGTGGTGCACGCCGTTGAGAGCGGCACAGTGACCTTCGCGGGAACGGTCGCGGGCAAACCTGTCGTGGCGATCCTCCATGACAGCGGGCTGACCTCCACGTACGAACCGGTCCTCGCTTCGGTCGCGAAGGGGGACGCGGTGAGCAGAGGGCAAGTGATCGGGGTTATCGAGCAACCGTCGGAACACGCCCATTGCGAGGCGGGATGCGTGCACCTCGGGGCCAAGCGAGGCAAGCAATACCTGGATCCGCTGCCGTTGCTCGAGGGGCGGGGGCCGAGTGTGCTCCTGCCTCCCCACTCGAGTTGAGCGAGCTCAGCGCGGCTCATCCATTGCTGGCTAGGCTCGCGGGTGTGCGTGCCTAACGGCGTCTTTGAGACGCTCGGCGGAGACGTGCGTGTAAATTTGCGTGGTTTGAAGAGAGGAATGGCCAAGCAGGTCCTGGACGCTGCGCAAATCCGCGCCGCCCTCCATGAGGTGCGTTGCCGCGCTGTGGCGCCACGTGTGCGGTGAGATGTGCCCCTCGAGACCTCCCTCGCGGGCTGCACGATTGACGATCGTGCGCACGGCGCGATCGTTGAGGCGCCCTCCACGCGCGCCGAGGAACAGCGCTTGCGAATCTTCACGCACAAGGTGGGGCCGCCCGAGCTGCTCCCACCTGTCGAGCGCCTCGAGGGCCGGGACACCGAGCGGAACGACGCGCTCTTTATTTCCTTTACCGATCACGCGCAGCGTGCGGTTGACGCGATCCACGCTGCGGCGGTTGAGGGCGCACAGCTCGGAGACGCGAAGCCCGCACGAGTACAGCACTTCGAGAACGGCCGCGTCCCGAACGCGCAGAGGGTCCGCCTCGGGGCCCCCCTCGGGCCCGACGCTTGCCTCGTGCGCGGCGTTTTCTGCCTCTTCGAGGATGCTGCGCGCCTGGTCTGCGCTAATGACGTGCGGAAGTGCGCGACCACGTTTGGGCGCGCGCAGGCGCCTACCGGGATCGAGGTCGGTAAGCCCCGTATCGCACATCCACGCCGTGAACGTGCGCGCAGCCGCGGCGGCACGCGCGAGCGTCGTTGGGCTGTGGCCGGCGTCGGCTCGTGCGGCAAGCCACGCGCGCAGGTCCTGGATCGTCAGGTCCCGCGCCTTGCGTTCCGCATCGTCGCCGCCGTCGCGCTTCACCTTCTCGCACGTGAATTCGAGCAGCGAAACCGCATCGGAAAGATAGGCGCGAACCGTGTGGTCGCTGCGTGCGCGCTCATAGCGAAGGTGCCGCTCATAGCGCACGAGCAGCTCCTCGTCACCGGAGGCAACGAGGAGCTCTCGCCCGTCATTAGGCGTGCGCGACTCACTCGTGGGACTCATCCCTCCAGTGTGTCACGTGGCTTCCCTCGCACGGGGGCGCGACTCGATGCTCAGACTTCGTCGCCTGCAGTGATCGCGGACGCCTCTTCCTGCTGGTTCGCGTGAGGCGTTGTCACACGCGTGAGGAGTCCGTGGCCACTTACGAGAATGATCATCGAGAGGACAACCGCACCGGCGGCAAACCAGTAGGGGCCGCCTGCGCCAAGCGCATCGGAAATCGCCCCCGAGACCGCGGGGGCGATTGCTCCGCCGAGGAAGCGCACGCCCGAATAGGTCGAGCTTGCAATGTTGCGCGGAAGGTCGGTCGCTTCCATCACGGCTTCGGTGAGGGCCGTATTGAGAATGCCGAGGAAGAGGCCCGCGACGACGACGGCAGTGACGAGCAGCGCAAGACGCTGGGCACCGAGCGCCATGGTGACGAGGCACGCCGCGAGAAGCGCGAGCGTCACCGACAGCACGGGGATGAGCCCGAATCGGCGCGTCAATTTCGGGGCTGCGAGCACCGAGGTGACCGCAAGAGCAAGGCCCCATCCGAAGAACACAAGGCCGAGTTCGTGCGCACCGAACTCGATTCCCGCGGCGTGCGCGGCAGCCTCGAGCGGATAAGGCGAGTACGCGAGGAGAGTAAAGAATCCGAAGTTGTAGCAGAGGGCAGCGGCGCTGAGAAGAAGAAGCGGCGGGCGACTCAGTGCGGCGAAGCCAGCCCCAAGCGAAGCCTTCCGTGGTGCGGCAGCTGGTTTCGGCAAAAGAACGACGATCGCGACAAGGCCGATCGCCATGAGGGCAGCGGTTCCGAAAAACGGCATGCGCCACGAGATCGAGCCGAGGGCGCCGCCGGCGAGCGGCCCCACGGCCATGCCCACGCCAAGCGCAGCCTCGTAAAGGATGATGGCCTGACCGGAGCCGCCCGAGGCAGCCCCGACGATCGCCGCGAGAGCTGTGGAAATGAACAGGGCGTTGCCGAGCCCCCAGCCGGCACGGAAGCCGATGATCGCGTCGACGCTACCCGCTGTTCCCGCGAGCGCTGCGAACAGCACGATGAGGATGAGTCCCGTGATGAGGGTGCGTTTCACGCCGAGCCTGCTCGAGATGAACCCGCTGAAGAACATCGCGATCGAGGTGACGATCAGGTAGCTCGTAAACAGGAGCATCGTTTGCGAGGGACTTGCATGAAGCTCACGACTGATCGCCGGAAGAATCGGGTCAACGAGCCCGATCCCCATGAACGACACCATGCATGCGAAGGCAATCGCCCACACGGCTACCGGCTGGTGAAGGATGGACGGCGTGTTTTCGGGTTCGGGAGCCGCGGGGCTATCTCCTGGCGGCGTCGTCGATTCTGCGACCTCGGGGGCGGCAACGGACATTCGAATGGAACTCCAATCTGACAGTGCTGTGGGCGCCTGAGCGCGCCCGTGCGTGCGGTTAGCGTTGGGGGCGCGCGAGCGCGTCGGCTAAGTCGCCGAGGAGGGCCGCCGCGTGTTCGAGCGTGTGGAGATCCTCGGGCGCTAAGGCGGTGAGCGCGGGTCGCACGGATGCGGCAGAGGCCGCACGGGAACGGTCGAGCTCGGCACTGCCCGCCTCGGTGAGCGTGATGACGCTGGCACGGGCATCGCGCTCATCGGAACGCCGTTGGACGAGGTTATCGGCCGCGAGACGGTTGACGATCCCGGTCATCGTTGGTTGCGATACGGACTCGCGCGCCGCGAGTTCGCCGACGCGCAGCGGTCCACCGTGGCGCAAGTTCGCGAGCACGCGCACCGAGATGAGTGAGCGCGCGCCACCCGCATTGCGGCCGGCGGTCCGACTAAACCGGAGAGCATTCGCGACCAGTTCGTTCGCGAGTTCGTCGAGATTGCTGCGCGGACCTTCAACGGCCTGATTCCCGGATTCCCCCATTTGCATAGCTTGACTATATAGCTTCCCTAAGTATTGCCTCAACCTCGTGTCCGTAAGATCAACCACACGCCGCCGTCATTAAGCGGCCCCCGAAGCAACGCGACGCACCCTGCCGCGGCTCACCTGCACGAGCCCGAGAAGCTCGATTCGCGTGAGGCTTGCCGCCACCTGTTCGGGATCGAGGGCACACAGGGACGCGAGCTCTCCAACGCCAATCGGGGAAAACCGCGGGATGCCGTCAAACACCAGGCGATCCACGGGACCGAGAAGGTCGACGTCAAGTGGGAGGGTGCCGGGCGAGCCGGAATTCTCCGTAGACCCGACGGTTGCCGAAAACCCCGCTCCCCCCGAGATCATGAGCTCGACGTCCTCAACCCGCGAGACAAGCTGCGCACCCCGCTCGGCGATCAACCGATGGCACCCGCTACTTTCTGCCGAGGTTACGGGGCCGGGAACAGCACCAACGGGGAGAGACAGCGATTCGGCGTGCGCGGCGGTCGACAGAGCTCCTGAGCGCCACGCAGCCTCGATCACGATCGTGGCGTCGCTTGCCGCGGCAATGAGCCGGTTGCGCGACAGAAACCTCCACCTGGTCGGCCGCGTACCGATGGGCGCCTCAGAAAAAAGCCCACCTTCATTCCTCACACGGGTAAGGAGCGCCGCGTTTGCGCGCGGGTAGTAATCGTCGAGGCCACCCGCGAGGAATGCGGCGGTCCCGCCCCCTCCCCCCTTGAGGCTCCGCGCCGCGAGCGCTCCAGCGTGGGCCGCGGCATCGATCCCGAGCGCGCCACCCGAGACCACCCGCACTCCTCGTTCCGCGAGCGCCGCGGCGAAGTCGTGGGCAACGCCAGTGCCGTAACGCGTCGCTCCACGCGAACCCACGAGGGCAACGGAGCGCATAGAGTCTGCGTTCTCGCCAGCGTGACCGCCGGCGCACCACAGGGCGAACGGCGCGTTAATCGCGAGCCGCGAGAGTCCCGCGGGCCACCCTGCTTCGCCGGGCCGGATGAGCCTGATGCCGTGCTCGCTCGAGTGCTCGAGAACGTATCGCGCTTCGCTCGCTCGAGCCTCCCACGCAGCTTTAGCCTTTTCGGCAGCGCTTCGCGCGTCGCGGATTCTCATGGATTCATGCGCGGCGGTCACGTGAAGCCGCCCAGCCTCTGGATCGTGGGCGGCTTCCTCGAGGGCCACCGCAATCTCGCGGATAGAGCCGTCGAGCGCCAGGGCAAGTGCATCGACGGGCCCGCGCGAAAGCCACAGGTACCGTGCGGCGGCATCCGTCGCTTCAGCGAGGGCGCTCCACACCGCTCGCGCCTCGAGGTCAGCACGCGAAGCACATGGCTCGAGAGGAACGGAGTCGGCATCCCAAAAACGCGCCACCTCGCTCCCGCTTCTCGGCTCGATCACGACGCATCCTCCCCTCGAAGCTCGAGAGCCGTCGCGACGTGGGCGCTCGTCGGCCGAGCCTTCCCCTCAAGGTCGGCGAGGGTCCACGCGACACGCCGCACGCGGTCGCGGCCCCGCATCGTGAGGCGACCGCGCTCCACTGCACGCACCAAGATCGCGTCGTCGGTGCGCTCCAATGGCATCTCTTGATCGAGAAACCGGCCGCTCACCTGGGCATTGACGAGATAACCGCTGCCGTCGAGGCGTCGATGCTGAGTCTCGCGCGCCGCACACACGCGCTCTCGAATGTGCGCGCTCGATTCTTCTCTCGTCGACCCGCTGAGGGAACGCACGGGCGCAAGCGTGATCCGAAGGTCGATGCGGTCGACGATCGGCCCCGATAGACGCGCCATGTAGCGGCGGCGCTGAAGCGACGTGCACCGGCACCGGTCGCCTCGCGCATCGGCATGGCCGCACGGACACGGATTGGCGGCGAGGATCAGTTGAAACGCCGCGGGGTAGGTCGCCACGCCGCGAGTGCGGTGGAGAGACACCTCCCCCGTCTCGAGCACCTCCCGAAGCGACTCAAGAACCTTGGGCGCGAACTCAGGCGCTTCGTCAAAGAAAAGCACTCCCCCGTGAGCGCGAGAGACAGCGCCGGGACTCGCAAGGTTACTGCCGCCGCCGATGATCGACGCGACGCTCGAGGTGTGGTGCGGAGCGATAAAGGGTGCCTCGCTCACAAGTCCCTTCGACGCATCGAACTCCCCGGCAATCGAAGCGATCGCGCTGAGCTCGAGAGCACGCTCCGGCTCGAGCGGAGGAAGGATGCTTGGAAGGCGCGAGGCAATCATGCTTTTGCCCGCGCCGGGCGGCCCGAGAAGGAGCATGTGATGACCTCCCGCGGCGGCGATCTCCGCCGCCTCGCGCCCGAGTTTTTGCCCCTTGACGTCAAGAAAATCAGGCTGTTCGCGCACGGTGGTCGGCGGTTCGCCTGGGCCCTCTTCCTCCTCGAGGTCAAAAAGCCCACGTCGAGTCCACACGGCCTTTCCCCCGAATGCGTTAAGGACCTCGCCGAGATGGCACGCAGAGTGCACGTCGATGCCGGGCACGAGGCGCGCTTCGTCAGCGTTAGCCTCGGCGACGACGACCCGACGCACCCCGCTTTTAGCGGCTGCCCGCACTGCGGGGAGAATCCCGGGCACGGGCCTGAGACTCCCCTCGAGCGCAAGTTCAGCGATGAAGAGCGTGTTCTCAAGGTGCCCCGGCGGGAGGACCCCCTTCGCAGCGAGGGTCGCGACGGCGATCGGGAGATCGAACCCGGAGCCACTCTTTTTCATCCACGCGGGCGAGAGGTTTACGGTAACTTTCTTCTCCCCAACGGCATGGCCCGCGTTGGCGCACGCACTCTTGACGCGCTCGCGGGCCTGGAGGGTCGAGGAGTCCGGGAGCCCCACGATCACGAAAGCGGGAAGCCCCCTGCTGATTTCGCATTCAACCTCAACAATTCGCCCCTCGAGCCCCCACAGGCTCATGCCGAGCACGCGCGCGACGCTCATGAGCCCACTGCCTTGAGGTGTGTGACGTCGACGTGCCCGCCGGGCATGACGAAGACACCGAAAGCATCGAGACGCACACCAGAGTGCTGCGGGCTTCGCTCGAGAAAATATGCGCCGATCATCGTGCGAAGCTTGCGTACCTTGCGGGAATCGACCGCTTCTACCGCCGAGCCCATCACGAGGCTGCGCCGCGTTTTGACCTCGATGAACACGAGCGTGTCGCCGTCGAGCGCGACGATGTCGATTTCGCCGTGGCGCGTGCGGAAATTCCGCTCGAGGATCTCGTAGCCCGCGCGCGTGAGGATGTCTGCGGCGATGTCCTCGCCGAGGTTGCCAAGTTTTTTGGTGGAGAGGGTGTCGGCACCGCGAGTGTCGACTTCTGTCGTGATCGTCATGCCTCACACGATGCCGAAACTACGCATCGGTGTCAGTCGAGCAACGACCAATTGTGGATGGGTGCGCCCTGTGAGGCGCGAACCACCGACTACGGCATGGCTAGAGATCGAACTCGGGCTTCTCAAGCTCTTCAACGTTGACGTCCTTGAACGTCAACACGCGAACGGAACGCACGAATCGCGACGTTCGGTGCACGTCCCACACCCACGCATCGGCAAGGTTCAACTCGTAGAACACTTCGCCACCCGCATGCTGAACGTGCACGTCAACCTGGTTCGCGAGGTAGAGCCTACGCTCCGTTTCGATGCGGTACGCATACGTTCCCACGACGTCGCGGTATTCGCGATAGAGCTGAAGCTCCATGTCGGCCTCGTAGGCATCGAGATCATGCACGTTCAAAGCGCCCTCCCTCACGTCGTGGCTCTCATGGTTGTTCGCAGCGGCGTGCCACCCGCGATTGTCAAGATTACAGTGGCAGATCGAATCCCGGCTGTTCAGCCGGCACGAGCTTCCAACTCGCGCGATGCTCGGCGTGGATCCCGAGCTTTGCGATCGCCTCGCGGTGCGCCTTGGACCCGTAGCCTTTGTTGCCGGCCCACCCGTACCCGGGGGCTTCGGTGTCGAGCGCACCCATGTGGCGATCTCGCGCAACCTTCGCGAGAATGCTCGCCGCGGCCACCGATACGCACGTCTGATCGGCCTTGACGACCACCTCGAGCGGGCACTCGAGCGGCGTTTCGCACCCGCGCGACACATAATCGTGGTTCCCATCCAGAATCACGCCCGCGAGCGGCACGTCGAGTGCCTCGCGGGTCGCCTCGAGAGCACGCGTCGCCGCGAGGGTGAGCGCATGAGAAATACCGTGCTCGTCAATCTCCCTGGCCCGTGCAGTTCCGACGGCTGCCGGGCACACCTCGGTTCCGCATCGCGCAACGAGCCCGAGCGGAAGAGGAATCGAACTCGCCCCGCCCGCGAGGGTCGCGAAAAACGCCTCGCGTTTGGTGGGGCTGAGCAGCTTGGAGTCTTTGAGGCCCGACGGTAGCTCGGCAAGCGTCGGAACCGGATCCTCACCCCGCTCGCACCTCACCGCGAACGCGCCCACCGCGACCGGGCCGGCGAGAGCCCCGCGACCCACTTCGTCGAGCCCAATGACCGCGCACGACGAGGCCTCAGGGTGTGCGGCAAGAAATGCACTCGCAAGAAAAAGCTCGCGCTCGGCAGTCGCGGGGGGACGTGGCATTCGCGTCACGCGGGCCTTACGCGGCGAGCGCGAGGGGCGACAGATCCCTCGACCGCGTGGGGCCGATGCTTGCCGCGCTCTCGGCGTTGTTCAGTTTCTCGAACACCTTCTCGCCGTCCTTGAGGGTGCTCCAGTGCTCGAACGGGAGGAAGAGCAAGACGGCTTTGCCCGCTACCTTCGATTCGTCGACGAACGGGTCCTCGCCACGCGCGTAATGCTCGGAGGAGTCGGCGCTATTGAAGCGGTTGTCCCCCATGACCCACAGTTTGCCCTCGGGGACCGTGACGTCGAACGACACCTGGCACGCACCGTTACCGGGAACGATGTAGGTTTCGTCGAGCTCCACACCGTTAACGCTCATCGGGCCGCCGCGTTCCTTGCACACGATGTGGTCACCGCCCACACCGATGAGGCGCTTCACGAGGTGATTTTCTGTCGGGTCCGGGGCGAGCCCCACGTAGCTGAGGGCTTTGGAGACCTGCTGTCCGGCTGTGAGCGGGCGATCGTGGTTGCCTCCCACCCAGTTACCCGGGTCTTGAAACACGATGACATCGCCACGGTGCAGGTCGAGAACTCCCGGATGAAGCTTCGAGACGAGGATCTTGTCGTCTTCCATGAGGGTCGGGTGCATCGACGCCGACGGGATGAAGAACGGCTGCACGAGGAAAGTCTTGATCAGCACAGCAACGATGAGTGCGATGACAATGGTGACCGTCCAATCAAGAACCGAGCTGAGCACTCCGCTCTTTTTCGCGTGGGCCCTGGCGCCGGCACGGCGCGACGAATCCCCACTCGGATCGGCGGGATCCGGTGCGGTCGACGATTCGCGCGGTTCGGGGACCGCGGGGGCGGGGGGCTCGAGCTCAGACATCGGATCCAGTCTAGTGGGAGATCTCGCGCCCATCGGAAAGCGGCCACACGACACGCGTTACGCGCCCTTGCGTACGTGAAACGGGAACCATGCCTCCACCAGGATCACCGAGGTGATTGCGCGAATCGGATGAGTGATCGCGGCTGTCGCCGAGAAGGAACATGTGCCCCTCGGGCACCGCGACATCAAAATCGACCGCGCTCGCACGCGTGAGGGAATCGGGAAGATAGGGCTCCTCGAGCGGGCGACCGTTCACCTCGAGCTGGCCTTCGCTGGTACAGCAGCGCACGCGATCGCCGCCGACGCCGATCACACGCTTCACCCAATACTGTGACGCTCCGCCGAAATACCCCTTACCGTCGAACACCACGACGTCACCACGACGCGCCGTACCTCGGCTCGTGCGATCCACGACGATGTACTCCCCCGCGTTGAGCGTCGGCGCCATTGACCCACTCGGCACGTGGTAGGTCGTCACAACGAAATGTCGCACACCAAGCACGGCGAGAAGTACGACGCATAAAACCGCGGCGATCACCCACACGAGGAGCGATCGCCGCGGCTGCGATTGAGAGCGCAAGGCGCGAATCAGGAGTGTTCGCGCTTCTCGCGGATGCGGGCCTTCTTGCCGGTGAGGCCACGAAGGTAGTAGAGCTTCGCACGGCGAACGTCACCGCGAGAAACGACCTCGATCTTCTCGACCGTCGGAGCGTGAACCGGGAAGACACGCTCGACGCCGACGCCGAACGAGACCTTGCGGACGCGGAAGGTTTCCTTGATGCCGCCGCCCTTGCGAGCGATGACGTAGCCCTGGAACACCTGGATACGCGAGCGGTTACCTTCAACAACCTTCACGTGCACCTTGACGTTGTCGCCAGCGCGGAAATCGGGAACGTCGCTCTTGAGGTGCGCCGCATCGAGTTCATCGAACTTCTGCATAAGTTTTCTCCTGCCTCCCGCCCCGGGTCGGACGGCGAATGTTTTACCCCCTGGCGGCGGGTCAGACCCACCGAGGGCGTCTATGAATCATTCACATGTGCCGGGCCTCTGGCCGCCATACCCGTGGCGACGGATCTGCCCTGTTGCCTCGTGCCGCAACCCCCCGAGGCAGGTCACGGCGCAACACGCACGGTCATCCATTTTGCCACTACTCCAAGAGGCACGCAATAGGATGTCCCGTGAAGGAGAGTGCGAGGTTGCTCGCACGAAAGGAGCACCGTGAACGCGCACGACAACCAAGAAACCACCGACGCTACCCGGTCGCACCGGGCCATCACGAGCAGCGGCCTCACTCACGCGGAAGCAACCACCTTCGTTAAGCACTCCACGAAGGAGCACGTCTCGAACCTCGTCTCGTTCCTCCTCGTGCTCCTCGCACCCGCCGCGCTGTTTTGGGCGCTCGCGCTCCTTCCCTGGACTGGCGACGACCCCGCCCGCTCAATGATCGTGGGGCTCGCCATCGCGCTCGCACTCGTGATTGCGGGGCTCGTTATTCACTTCGTGCCGGGGAGGCGCCACGGCGTCCTCCAAGCGGTCGAGGAAGGGCACGTGGCAACAACGCCTGAGTCAGCGGCGGTTGCACGCGACCATCACTCGAAAGTCAAGCCCGTCAACGCCGTTCTTGTGGGCTTCGGCGTGCTCGCAATCCTTGCCGCACTCGCGTGCGCTGGCCATGCCCTTATGGCGAGGAGCTTGCCTCAGCGCGTTTTCCTCGACATTGGATGCGCGTTTGGCTTCATCGCCATTGCCTTCGCGGCCTTCTATTGGCCCTTCACAACAAGGCGCCTCGTGCGTCATCTCGGAGCCCAGGACCACCCGAAGGACCAGGAGCGAGGCGAAGACTAAGAGGGCGCTAGCGGGCTACTCGCGCCCCTCGAGGAGGTCTGGCCTGCGCTCGGCAGTGCGCTCGAGTGAACGTTCGCGGCGCCACTTTTGGATGCGCGCGTGGTGGCCGCTGAGCAGCACTTCGGGCACGTCGCGCTGTACGCCGTCGGGTGAGGTCCAACGTGCAGGCTTCGTATAGAGCGGGTACTCGAGCAGCCCGCTCGTGTGAGACTCCTCGACGATCGATTCGGGATTGCCCACGACCCCCGGCACGAGACGCACGATCGCCTCGGTCATCGCGAGAACCGCAACCTCGCCACCGTTGAGCACGTAATCACCGAGTGAGCTGAGCGCAACGCGCACGCCTTGATCGGCGAGGTACTCGTAAACGCGCTCGTCGATACCTTCGTAGCGGCCGCACGCGAAAATGAGCCACGGCTCCTCGGCCCGCTGTTCCGCAGCCCGCTGCGTAAACGGTTCGCCCGCCGGGTTCGGGAAAATAACGAGCGGTGAAGCGGAGCCATCGTCGAACTCCCCCTTCCCCGAGGCGAGCACATCCGCAAACGCTTCCGACCACGGCTCGGGCTTCATCACCATGCCGGCCCCGCCGCCCACGGGCGTGTCATCGACTGTGCGGTGACGATCGTGCGTGTAATCGCGCAAGTTGTGCAGGTGCACATCGATGAGCCCGTCCTTGCGGGCCTTGCCGATGAGGGAAAGCTCGAGCGGGGCGAGGTATTCGGGAAAAATCGTGATGACGTCGATACGCACGAGACGCTAGCCCTTCGCACCATCGCGCTCGCTCAGCGCGTTCTCGGGATCGAAGAGACCGCCGGGAGGATCCGCAACCACGAACCCGCCCTCAATGTCGACTTCGGGCACGAGCTCCTCGACGAACGGAAGCATGACGCGCCGGCCATCCACCGCCCGCACGATCAACAGGTCCTGCGCGGGATAGTGATCGAGCCCGATCACGGTGCCGAGCACTCGGCCATCGTCCGTACGGACTTCAAGCCCCTTGAGTTCCTCCGGGTACCACGCATCCGGATCCTCTTCAAACTCCTCGTCGCGATCCAGCTCGAGTACCAAATCTGCGCCGCGAAGCCCCTCTGCCGCCGTGCGATCGTGGATCTCGGCGAACTTCACGTACCACCGCCCTTGCTGTGTGCGCGTCGCGGCGAGCGTGAGCTGTTGGGGCGTTCCCTCGCCCCCGTCAACGTCGAAACGGGCACCCTTCACGAGGCGCTCTTCGGGAATATCGGTGCGTACGATGAGCGACACCTCGCCCTTGAGACCGTGAGCCTTGCCGATTGTGCCCACGACTACCGTCACGTTGTCACTCACCGGCGAGCTCACCTCCGCCGCTCTCGCCGCTCTCGCCCGGGTCCTCGCTCGGGAGGTCAACGGCGCCTTCGTATCCCGCTGCCTCGCACGCCGCGCCGAAACCATCGAGAGTCGCACGCGAGCCAGAGGAGTTCGGATCTCCGTCAAGAACTTTTTGGAACGGTTTTTGGACCTCGGTGAGGGCCTTCTTCACGCCCTCGTCATCGACGTTATCGATCTCGTCCTGGAGAATGTCGTTGAGGTTCTGGACCTTTGCACGATCGGACTTCGGAACATACTTGCCGCGAAAACCAATGGCTTTAAAGGAGTTCGAGGTGAAGACGTTGCCGTTGCGGTATTCGGTGAACAGCTGCGGCTTTGTCGCAAGCTCAGCACACACGAGTTTTGCGGGTTTCTTGCCCTTCTCACCGCCACCGTTCGCCCAAGTCGCGTGCACCGACATCGGCGCGCACGCCGAGGCGAGACCCTCGAGCGCTCCCTTGAAGGCTTCGGTATCGGCGTCCTTCCCCTTCGCGGATTCAGTTTCGATCCAGTCGGCGACCTTGCCGGCCGCACCCTTAACATCCTCGGTGGATTCGGCAAACGTCCCACGCACATCCTCGGCGGCAGTCTGGAACATGTACTCGTTCGTACCGCCGATCTCAAGGGCACTCGCCCCCATGGCAATCGCCTGGAAGTACTCGGGCGAGACGTAATCTGGGTCGCCAAAGAACTGGGTACACGCGTACTCGGTCGCGGGATCGACCTGGGGCTTCTTCTCTATCGTCGTGACCTCCACGGTGCCACCACCCGAGGGCTCACCGCCTGTCGAACCGATCGCGTCGCACCCGGCAGCGCCGAGCGCCAGAAGTCCCGCTGCGCCGAAGACAGCGAGCGGGCGAAGAATGCGGGAGAGCGTCATGGAATCCTCACTCACGGGTCTCAAAAGGAAAGGCGGCAGCCGCGCCACACTGTAGCGTTGCTGCCGCCTCAAGGTGCGTTGTCACCGTTAGCGCTTGTCTGTGTCCACGATGTCCACGCGAATGTCGTCGTTGGACAGTGCCGTGGTCACGGTGCGCAGCGCCCGGGCCGTGCGACCCGAACGCCCGATCACGCGCCCGAGATCATCGGGGTGAACGCGCACTTCGAGCAGCGGCCCCCGGCGGGTCGACTTTTCCTTGACGCGCACGTCATCGGGGTTGTCGACGATCCCGCACACGAGGTGCGCGAGAGCTTCGGCGCGGGCACTCATGCTCAGGCCTCTTCGGTGGTCTCTTCGGAAGTCTCGGCCTCGGCACCCTCAGCCGACTCCTCGGAGGATTCGGCGTTCTCGGCAGCCTCAGCGGCTTCCTTCTCAGCGGCGGCTTCGGCCTCAGCCTTTTCCTTGGCGGCCTTGACCTCTTCGCGCTTTTCAGCGGCGGCCTTGTCAGCGGCGGCGATGCGCTCTTCGGCGCTCACCTTTGCCTCCTTGGCCTTGAGGGTGCCTTCGGTGCCCTCTTCACCCTTGAACTTTGCCCACTCACCGGTGACCTTGAGGATCGCGGCGACCTGGTCGCTGGGCTGGGCACCCACGCCGAGCCAGTACTGCGCGCGCTCCGAGTCAACTTCCATGAACGAGGGCTGCTCGTTCGGGTTGTACTTGCCGATCTCTTCGATCACGGCGCCATCGCGCTTCTTGCGCGAGTCAACAACAACGATGCGGTAAACCGGTGCATGGACCTTGCCCATGCGCTTTAGACGAATCTTGACGGCCACGAGGCTGTCTCTCCTTCTGCGTAAGAATGGGTGAGAATCGCGCCGCCCGTGGGGTCAACATAAGCTGCGCTTTCCTCGGCTGGACGTGCCCGGCCGGGTAGAGGGCTCCGGAGCGGGCACATACAAGGGTCAATTATGCCCGAAACCGGCCCCTCAGCGAAAGGCCGTAGCGTGTGCCACCGGGCACAGTTAAGGATCCGACGGCCGCTGTGCCTCCGCCGTTACTCGCCAGACAGCGGCGCCGAGCAATGGTCAGAAATACTGAGCGCAAAGAACCGATCGACGGCGAACGCGGGATAGCCCTCGCCGACGGCTCCCGCCCCGCTCTCCCAATCGCCGAGCCGTGCGAGCGTGAGCTCTTTACGGAACTGCCTGAGCTTGCGATGCGTCTCGTGCGTATCGCCGGCCGTGGCGATCGCGCGAAAGTCAGCGAAGGCCTTTTCTACGCTCGAGCGTTCGTACAGCCTCACGGTTCCACCAACGGCGCCGGCCTGCGCGTCGGCCCACGTCAGAGGCTGATGCGCCGCGAGAAAGTCATCCACGCAAATCACGAGGGCGTTGTGCTCGCTGAGCGGATCGGCCCGCAGTTCGCGCACGACCGCTTCAAGTGCTTCGTCCACGGCGGCTGCCTGGTAGCCCTCACGCATAAGCCCGACGCGCGGGAACGACTGCGCCTCGATACGCTCGGCGAGAGCGAGCGAGCGCTCGACGTCTCCCTCGGTGAGCACGAGTTCCTCATCCAGGGTGTCGAGGAAACGATCGACGTTATCGATGCAGTAGCGCGCGCCACGCCTCGACGTGGGGAATCGAAGTCCCGAGGTGAGAGCGGGAAGGCTACCGGTCGTGACGGTGGACATCGGCTACTTTCCGAGCATCTTGCGAAGTTCTGGGGGAAGCTGATTCATGTCGAGGTTCGACAGGTCGGCGCTGGCGTCGGCGGAATTCCCCACCCCTCCAAACGCGCCCGCGCCGCCGAAGGCCGAACCCTTCTTCTGGGCCTGCTGCTCCGCCCACGCCTTTTCTTCGGCTGCGCGCTTCGCAGGGTTGCCCGAACGGGACTTCTTTTTGTTTTTCTTCGGGGACTGCATGCGTCCGCGGGATTTCTTGCCAAATCCCATGCCCGGCGCCCCGAAACCGCCGCCGCCGGCCAGGCCCTTGCCCACCGAGCCCATCATCTTTTGCATCTGCTTGAACTGATCGAGCAGACGATTCACTTCGGTCACGGTCGTGCCGGAGCCCTTCGCGATGCGTGCTCGGCGTGTGCCGTTGATCTCTTTGGGGTTCGCGCGCTCGAACGGCGTCATGGACTGCACCATTGCTTCGATACGCGTGATCATCGAATCGTCGAACTGATCGATCGCCTGCTTGTACTGGCGCATGTTCGGCATCATGCCGAGCATCTTCTTCATCGAGCCCATCGACTTGATCTGCTGGAGCATCGACATGAAGTCGTTGAGGTTGAATTCTTCGCCCTGCGCGAGCTTCGAGGCGACCTTCTCGGCTTCCTCGCGATCCATGCGCTTTTCGGCCTGCTCGATGAGGGTAAGCACGTCACCCATATCGAGGATGCGGCTCGCCATGCGGTCCGGGTGGAACCGCTCGAAATCACCGAGTGCCTCACCGGTCGAGGCGAAGAGGATCGGGCGGTCGGTGATGCCCGTGATGGAGAGGGCCGCGCCACCGCGTGCATCGCCGTCGAGTTTCGACAGCACCACGCCCGTGAAGCCCACGCCGTCGCGGAACGCTTCGGCAACGCGCGCGGCATCCTGGCCGATCATCGCGTCGACGACAAAAAGGGTGTTGTCGGGGTTGACGGCATCGCGGATATCCCGCGCCTGCTGCATCATTTCTTCGTCGATGCCGAGGCGGCCCGCGGTATCAACGATCACAACGTCGTACTGCTCGTGCGCCGCCGTCGCGACACCGTCGAGGGCAACGACAACAGGGTCCCCCACGCCATTGCCGGGCTCGGGGGCGAACACCTTGACGCCCGCCCGCTCACCGACGATCTGGAGCTGGTTGACGGCATTGGGGCGCTGGAGGTCGGACGCAACGAGCAGCGGCGTGTGGCCCTCGTCCTTGAGGTACTTGGCAAGCTTGCCGGCAAGTGTCGTTTTACCGGCGCCCTGGAGGCCCGCGAGCATGATGACGGTCGGCGGGTTTTTCGCGAACTGGAGCCCGCCGGTCGCACCGCCGAGAATGTCCACGAGTTCGGCGTGCACGATCTTGACGACCTGCTGCGCGGGGTTGAGGGCCTTCGACACCTCGGCACCTAGGGCACGCTCGCGCACGCGCGCGGCAAACTGCCGAACGACGGGGACCGCGACGTCCGCGTCAAGCAGTGCGCGGCGGATCTCACGCACGGTCTTGTCGATATCGGCCTCAGTGAGGCGGCCCTGGCCACGCAGGCCCTTGAGGGTCTTACTAATGCGATCGGAAAGATTGTCAAACACGAAAAAATAGCCTCGGGAAACTTGGGGCGGCGAGCGAGGTGACGGCGCGCACCCGTGGGGGCGCACCCCGCGAGCCGGAGCGCACCCATTGTAACGGGGGTCGATGCTCTCCGGCTCGCGCGAAAGAGGTGAGGGGAACTACTCGAGGAGCGCGTCCACGAACCCGTACGGGTCGAACGGCGTGAGGTCGTCCATGCCTTCACCGAGACCCACAAGCTTCACGGGCACGCCGAGCTCGCGCTGGACGTTGACGACGATGCCACCCTTCGCGGTGCCGTCGAGCTTCGTGAGCGCGATGCCCGTGACGTTCACGGCCTCAGCGAACACGCGCGCCTGCTGCATGCCGTTCTGGCCGGTCGTCGCGTCAAGGACGAGGATGACCTCCTGGATCTCGGCCCCCTTGAGGGCCTTCGAGGCGACGCGGCGAATCTTGCCGAGTTCGTCCATGAGCCCCTTCTTGTTCTGGAGGCGACCGGCCGTATCGATCACGACGACATCGACACCCTGGTCGATGCCGGCCTGAACAGCGTCGAAGGCGACCGAGGCCGGATCGGCGTTTTCGCGTTCGCTGCGCACGGTTGTGACGCCCACGCGCTCGCCCCACGTCTGGAGCTGCTCGGCAGCTGCGGCACGGAATGTATCGGCAGCCCCAAAGAGTACGGTGCGGCCTTCGGCGATGAGAACGCGACCGAACTTACCGGTCGTCGTCGTCTTTCCGGTGCCGTTGACGCCGACCATCATGACGACGCTCGGCACCATCGAGCCGTCGGGCGCCTCGATCGCGCTCGCCGCGAGTCGACGGTCGAGGCCGGGGTTCACGAGCTTGACGAGTTCTTCACGCAGAATCTCGCGGACCGCGTCGGGGTCCTTCGTGCCGAGCACCTGCACACGATCGCGCAGCGCCTCCATCAGTTCGTCGGTCGCATCGGGGCCGAGGTCGGCCATGAGGAGGGTTTCCTCGATCTCGTCCCACGTGTCCATATCGATATCGCCGCTCGTGAGCAGCGCGAGGATTCCTCGGCCAATCGATCCGGAGCGCTGGAGACGCGCGCGAAGGCGCACCATGCGATCGGCGGTCGGCTCAGGCGTCTCGACGGGGGCGTGCGGCTCGGCTTCGACGTCCGCCTGCTCGACTTCCTCGGCCGGAGCAACCGGCTCGGCGGGCTCGACGGGTTCGACGGGGTCGACCGGCTCAGCAGTTTCAACGGGTTCGACCGGCGCGACGGATTCGACCGGTTCAACGGGTTCAGCGGGCGCCACGGGCGCGGCAGGGGTGATCTCGGGTGTGTCCGACGCCTGCACGCCGCCCTCGTGCGGCACTTCGGCATCGACGGGAGCCCGGGAGGCGTCGGCCCCCTCCTCCTCTTCGCTTCCCGCTTCGCGCGCGGGTTTCTTAGCAGGCGCCGAAAGCGACTCCCCCCACGTGGGGGCGGCGGGACGCTCCGGCTTTGCGGCTTCCTTGCGCTCGCCCTTGGCATCTTTCTCCGGCGCCTCTTTGCCGTCGGTGTCACTTCCCGACGGCCGCGTGAGCGCCCACAACCCCGCCGCGATAACGGCGACGCCACCGCCGCTTGCGACGAGGGTCAATATCAGTTCGTTTAAGTCCATTAGCCCTCCCTTAACCAGCCACGCACGTGAGGGCGCGCGGCAAAGACTTCCTCGCTAGTGTACGAAAACGCCCGCGCGAGCGCGGGCGTGGCTGTGGTGAGACGATGCGCGTGCAGCACCTCACGAAGCGAGACGCAACGGCTCGCTCTCTGCTCCGGCTTGATCGGTATTTGATGAGTCACGATCCGTGCGCGATGCGGCGCTGTGCCCTTCACGCTCACGCAGGGGCCAGGCTTGAACGGGCACGCTCGCGCGCATTGACGCCGAGGGGGTACGGCTCACTGACTTCGGCGAGCCCTTTGAACGCGAGGAAAGATTGCCCGACTTCTTCTGCGACATCACAACGACGGCGATGAGCCCCGCGGCCAGTGCGACGGCCACAAGCATGAAGAGGATGACAGATTCCATACCTGAAATTTTACCTCACCTTTACTCGAAAGATCGCGAGCGATGGCCGTGAGTCCTGACTTTACGTGTGTTCTTCGCGATAGCGAATCCCGTACGGAGCCTCGACCTCACGCGCGCGTCACGCCGAGAGAGCCGGGAACCAAATAGCGATCTCGCGCGCAGCCGATTCGGGCGAATCCGAACCGTGGATGAGATTCTCAATCACGGGCTTATCCCAGGCGCGACCCAGGTCACCGCGGATCGTGCCGGGGGCGGCCTCCGTCGGCTTTGTCGCCCCCATGAGCGTACGCATCCCCGCGATGCACTCCTCCCCCGCGACAACCAGCGCGACAAGCGGACCCGAACTCATGAACTCGAGCATGGGCGGGAAGAATGGCTTGCCCTCGTGCTCGGCGTAGTGCGCTGTGAGCTCCTCGAGGCTCGCAGCGCGCTGGTCGAGCGCGAGAATCTCGTAGCCCTTTTGCTCGATGCGGCGGATGATCTCGCCGCGAAGCTGGCGCTTTACGGCATCGGGTTTAAGAAGAATGAGCGTGCGTTCTTGTGTCATGCACCTCACCCTAGCGTGCCTCGGTGTCCTCTCCTAGAACGCGCCGATCGATCGCATCTTTCTCGCGGTCAAGCTGGCGCCCTTTGACGACGCCGAGCCAGTACAGCAGCGCAAAAAGCAGACCGACGACGTACATCGCGGGGACGAAAAGCCCGAGCAGGATAAACGGGACCTGGAGTGCAAGGCCGAGCCAATACGGCCATGCCTGTGACGATGAGAGCAGCCTCGCCGCGACGATCATGGCCGCGAGCAACGAGAGCGAAAGAATCCAGCTTGCGAGCCGAGTATCGGGGGCAAGTCCGTGGGCGACGAGGCCGGCAAAAAGGGCCACGAAGCCTTCGCACGCGAGGGTCGTCGCACACAGCATCCGCTGCGCGCCGGACTTGCGGGTCGAGGGGGTGATATCCATGCCGCTCACTTCCCCACGCGACCCAAGAGCTGGCGCACCTCTGCCGCGAGAGTGATGGAGCCGGTCGCAACGATGCCCGCGAAATCGTCGCCTTCCTGCTCGGCTGCATCAACGGCGGCTTGGATCGCATCGGGCAGGCTCGCCTGCTCAATGACGCGGTCCTCGTCCCCGAAGATGTCGCGCGCCTCCATCGCGAGCAGGTCCGTGGGGATTGCGCGCGGCGACGTGCTCTCGGTAATGACGACGATGTCGAAGAGCGGTTCGAGGATCGCGAGGATCTCGCTCGCGTCTTTCTCCTTGAGAATGCCCACGATCCCCACGGTGCGTGTAAACCGGAAGCTCTCTCGCACGTTTTCGACGAGAACCTCGGCTCCCGCGGGGTTGTGGGCGGCATCGACGAGGATCGTCGGGGCCTGGCGCACGACTTCGGCGCGACCCGGGGATGTCACGCGCTCGAGGCCCGCGCGGACGAGATCACCGTCAAGTGGGGCATCACCACCCGTGAGGAGCGCCTCCGCCGCGGCGATCGCGAGAAGCGCGTTGTGTGCCTGGTGGGCGCCCAGAAGCGGAACAAAGACCTCTTCGTAGCGCGCGGCGATCGACTGCACCGCGATCATCTGCCCGCCGACCGCGGGTACGCGATCGAGCACGCCGATCTGCTCCCCTTCAATTGCGGCGGTCACGCCGAGCTCGGCGCAGCGATTCTTAAGCACGTCGAGCGCGCCGGAGAACTGCTGCGCGGCAATCACCGCGAGCGCGCCTTCCTTGAGGATTCCCGCTTTCTCCCCGGCGATCTCCTCGATCGTCTCCCCGAGGTAGTCCTGGTGATCGAAAGCGATCGGGGTGATCACGGTGACGTCGGGATCGATCACGTTCGTCGCGTCCCAGCGGCCCCCGAGGCCCACCTCGACGATCGCGACGTCGACCGGCGCACTCGCGAATGCTTGGAACTGCATGGCCGTGAGGAATTCGAACATGCTGATTCGCACGCCCGTCTCGGCGAATTCACGGTCGACGACCTCGGCGAAAGGGAGCACGTCTTCGTACGCCTGGACGAAGCCCTCTTCGCTGATGGGCTGCCCATCAAGCGCAATACGTTCGGTGGGGGTGTGCATATGTGGGCTCGTGAGTCTTCCCGTGCGAAGGCCCGCCTCGATAAGGAGCGCTTCGGCGATGCGCGCGGTCGACGTTTTCCCGTTCGTGCCCGCGATGTGGAGGGTGCGGTATGCGCGTTCGGGATGCCCCATGAGCTCGAGAAGGCGCGCGATGCGCGTGAGGCTCGGCTCGATCTCGTTTTCGGGGGCGCGCGATTGCAGATCCGTCCACGCCCTCGTGAACGCTTCGCTGTGCTCGATGCTGCTTGGCCGTGCCATGTCCTGCTTCACTCTGCCTTTCGCGCCGATGATACGTGGGTTTCAGTGTAGTGCGGCCCTGCCGGGGAGGGGATCCGCAGAGGCTGCCCATGGGTCGGCTCGTGCTCCACACCTCACGGCCGTCCCCAGGCGCCTCGACACGCACACGTGGAGTCCGACGGTTGCCTACTCTCAAGTTGAGCACGCGGTCACAGGGGCCGCCGCGGTTCACGGGAAGCGCAAAGGGGTAAGGCGTGGGCGGTTTTCTAGGCATGGACACCGAGCAGGCGCGGGACTCTGCGCGCGCTCTCAACGACCTTGCGGGACGACTCACCGCGGATGCGACTCGTGTGAAAGACGAAGCGGGGGCAGTCCCGTGGGAGGGCGCGGATGCCGAAGCCTTCCGCGCGCGTGTCTCGAGCATCGTTGCACCCGGAATGCACGAGGCCGTGAAGCAGCTTTTCGCACTTGCACACGCGCTCCAGAGCAATGCGCTCGAGCAGGATGCGGCGTCGAACGCGAGCGACGCTTCGAGCGGAGGCGCCGGTTCGTCGTCCGCCCTAGGTCTCGCAGAGGCGACACGTACGCAGGCACTCGGGATCACCGCTCTCGCGGGTCTCACTGAGGGGATGAGGAGCCTGTTTGGCCGCGGATCGAGGCGCGTTCGGGCGATGGGGAGGCCCAATACCCACACGTTCAACAACGAGATCGGCAAAATCGCGCTCGAGGCCATCGACTATGCCAGCGCGATCGGTCGGAAGCATTTTCACAACCCTCACTTCACGGTCACCCCAACGACTGAGCCAAGCGAACTCGTCGGCATCTCCGCCTACACGGATTCGCACCCACCGCGCACACTCGCGGACCTGCTCTACTTCACCGAGGAGGCGCGACACGCACTAGGCGCGGGCGAGGACCGCGAAAACTACCGCATCCAGCACTTTCGCACCGCGGCGGGAGAGAACACCTGGGTGATGTACGTGCCTCCCACCCAGATCGGTATGGGCACGGAAAAGGCGTGGGATGGAACCGCAGGCAACTCGCGCGACTGGGCCTCGAACATGGGGATCATGGCGGGCAAGGACGTGACGACGATGAAGAACGCGCGCGCTGCGCTCGAAGCCGCGGGCGTTCCCAAAGGCGCAAACGTCATGCTCGTTGGGCACTCTCAGGGCGGCCTTGTATCCGTCGCGCTCTCCTCGAAACATGAGTTCAACGGCGAAAACGGCTACAACGTCACGGATGTCATCACCTTCGGTTCCCCCGTGGACGCATACATTCCCGCGCAGACCAATACGCGGGTGTTCGCGATCGGCCACAGGCAAGGACCGAAAGCATTCGCCGAGATCAGTGCTGGAGACGGCGCGCATGTCGGGACCTCTTTCCAGATAGATCCCGTTCCGCTACTCGACCTCGACGGGCTCAGCGGCCCACACTCACCGCAAGTCACCAACATTGCCCTCACCCCCGCGAACGACCACAAGGCAGGCCTTAACACGGGCATCAGCCTCTTCAAACCGGGGCACGCCCCCTTCGAAGTCGCACTACCCGGCTATGACGCGTTTGCCGTTCACGACTCGCTTCGGCGCTTACCCGACGGCTCGATCGACCCGCACTACGGTTATTACCCAACGCTCCTCTCGCAGCAGGAACTCAATCCCGACCTGCTCGAAGTCAAGGAGGACATCGACGGCCTCTACATGGGCGAAGGCCTCACGCTCGTCGAAGACATAAACGTCCAGTTCGTTCGCGAGCCCGCAACCGCCATCGAGCCCGGCGGCACAAACGATGACGGGGGAATCGACCGCTCGACTCCCCCGCCACCGGATGACCTTCTCGACAAGTGGCGTTAAGCGCGCTTCACCTGAACGGTAACGCTCGCCCCGGTGACCTTCTCGGTCGTCTCGAAGTCGGCGCCCGCGAGCGCACCCTCGCCATACGCAACGCTCGTGGCGAGAACCTCGTGGCAAACGAGGGTCTCGAACGCACGCACGGCCTCGAGAACACTTTCGGATCCCGCAACCGCGAGCGAAATGCGGTCCGAAACCTCGAAGCCTGCCTCGCGGCGAGCGGACTGCACCACACGCACGACGTCACGCGCAAGGCCCTCGGCCTCAAGCTCGGGGCTCACGCGAGTGTCGAGAACGATGAAGTCACCACCGCGCAGAACCCCGATTGAGCGGCCTTCCGCATCCGAGCTATCGCCCGCGACAAGGTCGAGCGTGTACTCGCCCTCGACGAGGTCGAGGCCGCCCGAGGTGACGGTGCCGTCCTCGGCGACGCTCCAGTCGCCGCTCTTCGCGCCCTTGATCGCACGCTGCACGTCCTTACCAAGGCGCGGGCCAGCGACGCGGGCATTCACGCTCAAGCGCTGCTCGACGCCCATCTTTCCGGCCTCCTCGCTCGCGACATCGAGCAAGCGCACGGCCTTGACATTGAGCTCATCGCGGATGATGTCGGTGAACGGCTCGAGGCGTGCAGCATCGGCCGCCACGACGGTCAGCTCCGCGAGCGGGAGGCGGGCACGCAAGCCCTCCTTCTTGCGCAGCGCGTTGCCCTGCGAACACACCTGGCGCACGGCGTCCATCTCCTCGACGAGCGCGTCATCCGCGGGGAACAGGGAAGCATCGGGCCAATCGGTGAGGTGCACGCTCCGCTCACCCGTGAGCTCACGGTAAATCTCCTCGGTCACGAGCGGAAGCAGAGGCGCGGCAACCCTCACGAGGGTCTCGAGGCACGTGTAAAGCGTGTCGATCGCGGCTTCATCGCCCTCCCAGAAACGCTCGCGGGAACGGCGCACGTACCAATTCGTGAGCGCATCCAGGTACTGGGCGATCGCTTCACCGGCATCAGCAATCCGCAACTCGTCGAGGCAGTCCTGCGCCTCGCGGACGAGTTGCCCCGTACGCGCAAGCAGGTAGCGATCCATGACGTCCTCGGAGTCATAGCGAACCTTGGCCTCGTAGCCGGTCGGCTTACCGTCGGAATCCTTCTCCCCCGCCGCGTTCGCGTACAGAGCGAGGAAGTACCAGGTATTCCACAGCGGAAGAACGGCCGTGCGAACCGCATCGCGAATGTTGCTTTCCGCGACCACGAGGTTGCCGCCGCGCAAAATCGGCGAATTCATGAGGAACCAGCGCATCGCGTCCGCGCCGTACGAATCGTACATTTCGCGCACGTCCGGGTAGTTCCTGAGCGACTTCGACATTTTGTTGCCGTCGTCGCCAAGGACGATGCCGTGGCAGATGACGTTCTTGAAGGCCGGGCGATCGAACAGTGCGGTTGAGAGCACGTGCATGACGTAGAACCAGCCGCGGGTCTGCCCGATGTATTCGACGATGAAGTCGGCAGGGTTGTGCGAGTCAAACCACTCTTCGTTGTCGAAGGGGTAGTGCACTTGCGCGAACGGCATCGAGCCCGAGTCGAACCACACGTCGAAAATGTCCTCGATGCGCCGCATGGTTGACTTGCCCGTCGGGTCGTCGGGGTTGGGGCGCGTGAGGTTATCGATGTACGGACGGTGGAGGTTCACCTCGCCGTTCTCGTCGCGCGGAAGCTCACCGAAGGCTTCCTCGATCTCCGCGAGCGAGCCGTACACCTCGATGCGCGGGTAGTTCGGGTCATCGCTCTTCCACACGGGAATGGGCGTACCCCAGTAGCGGTTGCGAGAGATTGCCCAGTCGCGTGCGCCTTCGAGCCACTTTCCGAACTGGCCGTGCTTCACGTTGCCGGGAACCCAGTTGATCTCCTCGTTCAGTTCGAGCATCCGCTCGCGCTGATCTGCAACCTTCACGAACCACGAGCCGACGGCCTTGTAGATGAGGGGGTTGCGGCAGCGCCAGCAGTGCGGGTAACTGTGCACGTAGCTCTTCTCCTGGAAGAGCCGGCCATCTGCCTGAAGAAGGCGGATGAGAGGGCGATTAGCCTCAAACACCTGCAGACCCACGATCGAATCGAGCGCAGTCCCGCGGAACGTCTCGAGGAACTTTGCGCCTTCGTCGACGCTCACCACCACGGGGATGCCGTATTCGGCGTTGATTTTCTGGTCGTCCTCACCGTACGCGGTTGCCTGGTGCACGATGCCCGTACCGTCGCTCGTCGAGACGTAGTCGGCGACAGTGATGATCCAAGCCTTCTCGAGGCCCCACTTTTCGCGGTCCTGTGCGTACACGTCCCACAGCGGGGTGTACTCGACGTATTCAAGTTCGGAACCGGCATACACACGCTCGCCGAGAGCCGCGAGAACGTCCTCTTCACCGTCGTAGCCGAGTTCCTTCGCGAACGCGCCGGCGAGATCCTTCGCGAGGAGGTAGGTCGCACCACCGGCGGGGGTGCCGTCGGAACTTCCGTTCGGGCCCGCCGGAACCGTCACGTACTCGACCTCCGGGCCCACCGCGAGCGAGAAGTTCGTGGGGAGGGTCCACGGGGTCGTCGTCCATGCGAGAGCCTTGACGCCGTCGAGTGCGAGCTCGGCCGCCTTCTGGCCCGTGAGCGGGAACGTCACGACGACGGAGGCATCCTGGCGGTCCTTGTACACGTCGTCGTCCATGCGCAGCTCGTGGGAGCTCAGCGGGGTCTGGTCAACCCAGCAGTACGGGAGAACCTTGTAGCCCTCGTACGCGCGGCCCTTGTCGTAGAGCTGCTTGAACGCCCACAGCACCGACTCCATGAACGTCACGTCGAGCGTCTTGTAGTCGTTGTCAAAATCGACCCAGCGCGCCTGGCGCGTCACGTAGTCGATCCATTCGTTCGCGTACGTCAGCACGGAGCCGCGCGCGGCATTGTTGAATGCCTGCACGCCCATCTCTTCGATTTCGCGCTTCTCGGTGAGGCCAAGTTCCTCCATCGCCGCGAGCTCGGCGGGAAGGCCGTGGGTGTCCCACCCGAAACGGCGCTCCACGAGGTTGCCGCGCATGGTGCGGTAGCGCGGGACGACGTCCTTCGCGTAGCCGGTGAGGAGGTGGCCGTAGTGCGGCAGGCCGTTCGCGAACGGCGGGCCGTCGTAGAACACGAACTCTTCGGCGCCCTCGCGGCGACGAATGGATTCGGCGAATGTGTCGTCCTCTTTCCAGAAGGCGAGCACCTCGTCCTCGAGCTTCGGGAGGTTTGGTGAACTCGTGAGGCTCTTACCGTTCTTGGGGTATGCCATGCGCGCTCCTCGGCTTTATGCGTGACCTGGGGCCACGACCTAGCTGTGTAGTCTTCGGGCCCGAGGACGCACGAGGGCGCGGTACCACCTCGGTTAGCGCGCGGCTCGCGGGGCTTCGCCTAGCGCTCACTCTTTCCTCAGCTGTGACGGGCTGGTCCCGGCGGGTTCTACTTGGCGGCGCGGGGGCGTAAGAGCCCGACGCTTGCCGTTCTTCCCGCGGCTACCCGGTGATGGCCGGATCGACGCCGTTTGAAACCAAAAGTATCACGAGGCTGTCGCGTCACGGTCACTTTCGTGATCGTCCTCGCCGCTTTCGGGGCGAGGCTTCCCGAACGAGCCGAGCAGCATGCATACGCACAGGATCACGATGACGCCAGCCGCGGTCACCCACGAGGGCATGGCACCGCCAAGGATGAGCACGAGAGCGAGGAACACGGTCATGGCGACGAGAAAGACCCCGACGGCAAACGTGAATGAATCGCGCCTCATGCTTTCGTTCCTTCCCGCACGTAGGTGACGTCGCCAAAGATAGTGCGGCCATCGATCTGGATGGTGACGTGCGACGGGTCCCAGCGGCTATACCCCTTTGCCTCCGAGTTCGTCGTTGTGCCGAGAGTCGAGGCGAGGGTCGAGTTCACGCGCCAGTCCTCTTCGGGAAGGATGACCGTGATGTTGCCGACGCTGCGATTGCACACGATTGTGAGCGAGAGGTCCACGAGGAGCGGATCCGGCTCGCCATTCGCCACGGCCCACGAGGCCCGCGCCTCTTCATCCGTCGGGGGATCGCCAAGCTCACTCAGGTCGATCACGACGGGGCGCGACCATTCGCGAACGCCACCGCCGGTGCACTCGAGGTAGGAGCCGGGTTGGAACTCATCGACGCTCATGTAGATCGGGACGTTGCCGCGTGAGTCGGTCAGGCGCACCCACGACACGGACACGGCGAAGACGAGCAAAGAGGCGATCCCGAACGCGAGAATCTGACGGCTGCGCTTGCCTCGCGCTCCCGCGATGATGAGCACCGTGCCGCAGGCAAGCGTGATGGCGGCGGCGCCGACACCCACGCGTGGGATGACTTCGAGCGGCCCGCTCGGGTTGAGTGCCGGGAAGAGGCCCGGGAGGTAGCTGACGAGGGAGAAAACGGCGACGCCAAGAAAAACGAAGGCCGCGAAGAGCCACAGGACCGTGCGCCCCCTGATCATGCCGGCGCCGCGTGCATCGTTCGAGTCGGGGCTGCTGGGGTCACCTTCCGCGCCCCATGCAGCCGGTGCTTCGCTTCGAAGCCGCGCAAGTGTGCGAAGCGCCTCGCGATCGTCGATGATGCCGGCTTGTTCCGCAAGACGCATGAACAGGTAAGTCGTGCGGGCGCGGCTTGCGCGCCAACCGCCCCAGACGACGATGACGCCGAGCACAAGCGAGATCGGGACGAGGAACGCGAGGACGATCGGGGCATACACAATGTACGCCCACACGATCGCGACACCGAGAGCGAGGGCGGGAAGTACGAGGAGTGCGACGATGAGGTCCCCCGGCTGAGGCCGCCTGCGGATCACCGCACGCGCGGGGGTGTCGTAGCGGGCGTTCTCGGCACCAGCGCGCACCTCCACTCCCCCGCGTGCACGAACGCGTTCGGGGCGCGGAAGTGCAAGGTAGAAAACGAGATACACGAAGAGACCGGGGCCGAGAAGCACGAGCGCGAGCGTCCAGATGCGCACGAGCCTCACGGGCAGCCCGTAGGCGTGCGCGAGAGCCGTGCACACGCCTGCGGCGAGCCCCTCGCCGGGGCGACGCGCAAGCCCGTAGCGGAGCGCGAACGTCGTCGCGTCCGAGTTCGTCTGCGCGGTCGCGAGCGCGGCGATCGTGCGGTCGGTGCGCCCGGCATCGCGAGGATGCTCGCGGTGCGCCGAGGGGGATGTCATGTCACTATGGTCGCATGAGTGAACTCCTCCAACCGACCGCGCACGCGTGGACACGCGAGCGCGTCGGTGCGGAACTCACAGGCGTGTGCGCGGCACTCGCGAACGCCATGGGGATCCCGGTCGCCGCCGTGCGCACGTTCTTCGCGCTCGGCGGCCTCGCACTCGCGTGCGTGCTCCCCGCGACCCTCCTTCTCGACCTCACACCGCTGGTCCTCTACGCGCTCCTCGGCATTGGTGGGAGCGTCATGCTCGTGTACGTCCTCGCGTGGTGGGCCCTTCCGCTCGACCGCGAGCACGAACGCGAAGTTCTCGCCGAGCTCTCGAGCGCTCCCGTCAGGGGCAAGCCTGCTCTTCGGCAGGCAGCGCTTCCTCTCGAGGGCGGCCACACGCCGTTTGGCACCGCCGTGCGGTGGGCGATCCTCGCAGGAATCGTGGGGGCCTCCGTCGCGATCGTCAGCGTCGGGGTGTTTCCGGCGCTCCTGCCAGATATCGACATCCAGGCTCCCCTCGCGATCGGTGCGGGCATCCTCGCGGCAGGTATCGCCCTCGGCACGCTGCCACTCTCGAGCGTCGACACGGCGCGCTGGACGGGAAGGGTCTCGAGCCTTCCCTTAGCCGTGACCGGCGCGGTCGTTGTTGGCGGCCTCCTCCTCGTGGGAGGCGCACTCGTGATCGTCGGGGCCCTCCTCGGGGTGCGCGCGATGGGGATCACTGCCGCCGCGACCCTCTTTTCACTCGCCCTCGCCTCGATTCTCGTCGTGCCCTGGACGCGACGCCTGTGGGCCGGCATACGCGAGGAATCCCGCGAGCGTGCACTCGCAGACCACCAGGCGGAAATCGCCTCGCACCTTCACGACTCGGTACTCCAAACACTCACCGTGATCCAGCGCGAGTCCACACCTCCCGAGCGCATGAAACATCTCGCGCGCCAGCAGGAAGTAGAACTCCGCCGCTGGCTCTACGGGAACATCACCCCCGGTTCCGCGCCGCCTTACGCCACGCCACGGGCTGCGGCAGCTCCGCCACAGAGCCTTCGCGAGGCAGTCACCCGCACCGCCGAAGAGGCGGAACGCGCACACGAGGTCCCGATCGAAGTCGTATGCGTCGGCGATGCACCGTTCGTGGACGGCTATCAACCACTTCTTCTCGCGCTTCGCGAGGCCACGAGCAACGCCGCGCGACACGGCAAGGTGGGGGTGCAGGTGTTCCTCGACGCGACAGGCGAGAACATCGAGGTTTTCGTGCGTGATCGCGGCGAGGGCTTCGACATGAGTGCCATCCCTGAAGGGCGTCTCGGGGTGCGCGAGTCTATCCTTGGACGCATGGCCCGCGCCGGAGGCTTCGCGAGCGTGCGAGGCGCGATCGGCGGCGGCTGCGAAGTATCACTCGTGCTTGAGAGACAGGACAACCAACGCCATGGCTGAGAACATTCGCGTGCTCGTGGTCGATGACCACCGCATTTTCGCGTCGGGTGTGAGTGAAGAGCTCAGCAGGCTCGGCGGCATCGAAATCGTCGACATTGCCCTCACCGTCGAGGAGGCAATCGACAAGGCCCGCGAGCTGCGCCCGGACGTGGTTTTGCTCGACGTTCACCTGCCCGGAGGGGGCGGAGGCGGCGGCGCGGAGGTCGCCGAAGCTCTCGAATCCCTCACAACCGAATCTGGCGAACCGGTGCGCTGCCTCGCCCTCTCGGTCTCGGACGCCGAGGTTGACGTGATCGCCGTGATCCGCGCGGGCGCGCGCGGCTATGTCACGAAGTCCACGACGGGCGAAGAGCTCGCCGCAGCACTCCACAAAATCGCTGAAGGCGACGCGGTGTTCTCGCCTCGCCTCGCAGGATTCGTGCTCGATGCATTCCGTGGCGTTGCGCCGTCCATGCCCAGCGAGATGGATCTTTTGAGCCCGCGCGAGCAAGAGGTCATGAAGCTTATTGCGCGCGGTCATACATACCGCGAGGCTGCTTCGGCGCTGTTCATTTCGGATCGCACGATCGAGACCCACGTCTCCAACGTGCTCAAGAAGCTTCAGCTCACAAATCGCTACGAGCTCTCCCGCTGGGCGCGTGAGAAGCGAGTGATCTAGCGGCGTGTGTCATGCTTGAGTGCGTTGATCCCTCACGATGTCTCGAAGCAAGGAGTTTTCCGTGGGTCTCTTTGACAAGGAACCGTTCACCGCAACCGCCACTAAGTCCAACGTGACCGTCGAGGTTGGCGAGGATACGTCTCTTCTCCAGGCGCTCCTCGATGCTGGTGTTCCTATGAAGTATTCGTGCGAAGGCGGCACGTGCGGATCGTGCGTCGTGCCGCTCGTGAGCGGCGAAGTCGAGTACGAGAACGAGTACCTCGAAGAGGACGAACACGGCACGCGCATCGCGTGCTGTGTGGATCGCGGCGTGGGCCACATCGAAGTCGAGGCCTGAACCAAACCTAGGACCGGCGCTCGCCGGTGGCGAGGCGGCTGAATTCTCCGCCGGCGGCAAGCAGTTCGTCGTAGGTGCCGCGTTCGCATATGCGCCCGCTCTTGACGACGAGAATCTGATCGGCGTCGCGCACCGTTGAAAGCCTGTGCGCGATCGAGATGGTCGTGCGTCCCTCGCTGAGGGACCGCAGTGCTCCACCCATGGCACGCTCGGTCACCGTATCGAGCGCGCTCGTTGCCTCGTCGAGTACAAGAATGGGCGGGTCGCGAAGGATGGTACGTGCGATCGCGAGTCTCTGCTTTTCGCCTCCCGAAAAGCGGTAGCCCCGCTCCCCCACCACCGTGTCGTAGCCGTTCGGAAGCGACTCGATGTGCGCGTGGATCTGTGCAATCTCGCACGCGGCAATCATGTCGGCCTCGCTCGCCTCAGGCATCACAAACCGCAGGTTCTCCGCAATGCTCGCGTGAAGCAGGTAGGTCTCTTGCGTGACCACTCCGACGGCGCCCGCGAGCGCGTCGAGCTTGAGCTCGCGCACGTCGATGCCGTCGATACGGATTCGCCCCTCGCTCACGTCGTAGAGGCGTGAGAGGAGATATCCGAGAGTCGTTTTGCCGCTTCCAGTGCTGCCAACGAGGGCGATGTGCGCCCCGCACGGGACCTCGAAGGAGACGTCCTCGATCGTCGCTTTTCGTGCGCTCGGGTACGTGAATGTCACGCCCTCGAAGCTGATGTGCCCGCGCGCCCGCCCGCCGGGAAATGTCCGTGCATTCGCGGCTTCTTTGATGGGGATGTCGAGGTCGAGATACTCGAACACTCGCGTGAATAGTGCGAGGCTCGCGCGAACCTGGGTGGCGACGCGCAGGAGCGTGTTGAGCTGAGGAAAGAGTGTTGTTTGCATCGCGACGAACGCGACGAGGGTGCCGATCGTCAGGTCGCCGAGGCCCTTGATAAAGAGCACCCCGCCGAGGAGGTAGGTGAGGGCGGGAATAACCCACAGGAGCACCGAGTAGAGGCCCTGCATCCAGCGGCCCGCCATTTCCGATTCAACTTCGAGCCTCGAGAGGTCACGAGATTCGGCGTCGAACGCGTCGATTCAGAACGGAGGCGATGGGTGTGGTGACGAGCGAGAACAGGAAGAGCCGCCAGTCCATGGCGATCATCGCGAGGGCGCTCATGAGGATCGTCGCGCTCGCGGAGACGATTTGGGTGGCCACGTTCGTGACGACGGACTGCATGGCGCCGATGTCGTTGAAAATCCGCGATTGGATTTCCCCCGTGCGGGTCGAGGTAAAAAAGGGCAGTCCCATGCGCTGGAGGTGGGCGAACACTCGCACGCGAAGGTCGTGCATGATCGCCTGCCCCACTCGTGTGGAGAGGAAAGACTGGAGCACGCTGAAAACCGCGCCCGCAGCATAAACGGCGATCATGCCGAGCGCGCACCACGTGAGCAGAGCGATGTTGCCTTCGGGCAGGGCAACACCGACGATCTCGCGCACGAGAAACGGCGAGAGCACTCCCGTGATTGCGCCAAGCGCGATGAGCGCAAGCACGAGTGCGAGGGTCGCCCTGTGCGGGGAAAAGAGCGCGAGAATGCGCCTGGTCTCGACCTTTTGGCCGTCGTTGAGCCCCGTATCGGGAAGCTCGAGCGGCCTCACGCGGAGCGAATGAGCTTGTGCTGAGCGGCTTGCGCGAGCGGCCGCAGGGTCACGAGATCGAGGTTCACGTGGTGCGGGAGCTTCACGGAATACGCGATGACATCCGCGACGTCGTCGGCAGTGAGTGGCTTTTCAACGCCTTCGTAGACCTTGTCGGCGGCAGCTTGATCGCCGCCGAGGCGCGTGAGGCTGAATTCCTCGGTGTGCACGAGCCCCGGGGCGATTTCGATGACCCGGATCGGTTTGCCGGCGAGTTCAAGGCGGAGCGCCGCGGCGATCATGTGTTCGCCCGCTTTCGCGGCGTTGTAGCCGGAGCCGCCTTCATAGGCCGCCTGGCTCGCCGTCGAGGTCAGGAACACGACGTCGCCGTGCCCGCTTGCTTCAAGGGCTGGAAGGAGCGCCTTCGTGACACGGCCCGCGCCAATCACGTTGGACCGGAACATCCCCTCCCACTTGTCGAAGGCTGCATCGGCGACCTGCTCGATGCCGAGTGCACCACCGGCGATATTGCACAGGGACGTGAGCACTCCGCCGAACTCGCGCTCGACGTAGTCGGCAACGCGCGCGACATCCTCGTCGACGCTCACATCACACGCAAGCACATCAAACTTTTCGGGATCGTTCACCATGCGGGCGAGGTCTTCGAGTCGCTCGCGCCGACGCGCGATCGCGAGAACTCGATACCCTTCCTCATAGAGACGAAGCGCCGTAGCGCGCCCGATTCCGGAGCTCGCGCCGGTGACAACAACCGTTCGTGGGCCTCGTGAGTTCATGTCCATCACACCTCCGTGTGCTCAAGAGCATCGAGGAGCTGCTCGCGCATGCGCTCGAGAGGCTCCGCATCATATTCGGCATCAAAATCGCTCAAGGCCTTTTCGAGGCGTTCAAGCCGGGAAAGGGCGACGTCGGCATCGATGACCGACTGGCTGAAGTGGGGCTCAAGTGCCTCGGCGCGCGCGGAAAGGTCGGTGCCTTTCGCGAAGGAGTCATCGAGGAACTCGTCCACGAGCTCGCGCCTCTCGCGCATTTTCGCGCTCACGCTACTGATCGACGTGCGAGCACGGCCGATCGCGACGTGGAGCGAACCGATGTGCTGCAGCATGACGTCAAGGTCCGCGAGGAGTGCCGCGACGAGGTCGCGGATCGCACTATTGGCTTCGGCACGCGCGGCACTCTCTTCGATTTCGAAGCGCTCGTCCGCGAACTGCGTGACCATCGCGGACTGAAGACGCGCAAGGGAAATCTGGAACTGGGTCTCGCGCGAAAGCGCGGCGAGGGTCGAAAGTTCGCCCGTGAGAGAGCTGAGGCGGGGACGCAGGGCGTTGTCGCTCGAATCCCACAGCCCGAGCTCGGCTGCTGCCTGGAGGTCGATGTCTTTGCGAATACGGCGCAAAACCGAGTCGGTGTAGCCCGCGATCGTCTCGAGAGTTTCCTGATCGAACGACAGCACGCTGACCTCGGCGTGAATGCCGAGGGCGGCGCGCACGATGAGGTCAATCGTGTTCGTGACTACCATGCCGAGGCTGCCCTCAAGCGCCTCTTCGCGCATCATCACTTCGCGCAAAAGCGCCTTGCGCTGGAACACCTCATAGCCGTCATAGCCGAGATCACGCACGGCATTATCGACGAGCTTTGCTCCGACGCCCGCAACCTCGCGAGCACTCCTTCCCTGCTTGCGCAGCTTGTCTTCCTCGGCAACGATCACGGCATAGGCCTCGAACACGTCGTCAAAAGTCGCGCTGCTCATGGGTTTTGAGCGCACGGAAAGGTACCCGCCTTCGGGAAGAGGGGTGACCGTAGCAAACACGTCGTAGTGGCTACCGTCGGACGAAAGATTACGAATGTACCCCGCGAACGGCTGGCCTTTTTCGACGGAATCCCACAGGAGCCGGAAGACGCCCGAGGGCATATCGGGGTGGCGGATGATGTTGTGCGGGGCGCCCTTGAGTTGGCTTGCCTCGTATCGCGAAAGCCGCACGAACACGTCGTTGGCCTTGTCGATGTGGCCGCGTTCGTCGGTCGTCGAGAAGAACAGCTCACCCGCCTCGAACTCGAGTTCGTGGCCTGTGGGGTCGGGGCGCTTCATGGGGACCTTCCGCTCGTGTGCGTCGTGGGGAGCCGAGGCGCTGGAGGGTCCGACGCCGGCTCGCCCCTATAGTACGCGGCATCTAGGGACCTACCTGGCACGAAGGGCCCTACGCGAAGGGGCATCTTCAGTGCTTGTCGTTGGGGCATCTCACGCCCCCGTAGCACCACCGATGCGTGCATGCGTGAAACAATGAGGCACATGAGCGAAAACAGCCACGACGCAGGTCACGACTCGACCGCCGCACCGATGACTCCCTCGATTCCCGACCGACCGAGCCTCGACGGTCTCGAGAGCAAATGGGACACGTGCTGGGAGAACGCGAAGGTCTACGCGTTTAACCGAGACACAAGTCGCGAGAAGGTCTTCTCGATCGACACTCCCCCGCCCACAGCCTCGGGCTCGCTGCACATCGGTCACGTGTTTGCGTACACCCAGGCCGACATCCTCGCGCGCTACAACCGCATGATCGGCAAGGACGTGTTCTACCCGATGGGCTGGGACGACAACGGCCTGCCCACCGAGCGCCGCGTGCAAAACTACTTCGGCGTTCGCTGCGATCCGACCCTCCCCTACGTGGAGAACTTCGAACCACCCCACCGCGGCGGCAACGCGAAGACCGCGAAGCCTCAAAACCAGATGCCGATCAGCCGCAAGAACTTCATCGAGCTGTGCCTCGAGCTCACAACGGAAGACGAGAAGGCCTTCGAGCACACCTTCCGCACCCTCGGCCTTTCGGTGGATTGGAACCTGCGCTACCAGACCATCGACGACAACTCGCGTGCCGTGAGTCAGAAGGCATTCCTCACGCATCTGAAGAACGGCCAGGCCTATCAGGCCGAGGCCCCGACCCCGTGGGACGTCACGTTCCGCACCGCGGTTGCGCAGGCCGAGCAGGAGGACCACGACCGCGAGGGCGCGTACCACCGCCTCGGTTTCACGCGCGCCGATAACGGCGAGAAGGTGTTCATCGAGACGACTCGCCCGGAGCTTCTTCCCGCGTGTGTCGCGCTCGTCGCGCATCCCGACGATGAGCGCTATAAGCCGCTATTCGGCACGACGGTGCTCTCCCCCCTGTTCGAGGTCGAGGTGCCCGTTCTCGCACACCCGCTCGCACAGGCCGATAAGGGCGCGGGCATCGCGATGATCTGTACGTTCGGCGATGCGACCGACGTGATTTGGTGGCGTGAACTCGACCTTCCCACGCGAGCCGTGATCGGCCGCGACGGCCGATTCCTCGAGGACGCCCCGTGGATCACGAGCGAGGCCGGTCGCGAGCGGTACGCCGAACTCGCGGGTCTCACCGTGTTCAGCGCGCAAAAGCGCGTGGTCGAGATGGTCACCGAGACGGGCGACATGGTGGGCGAGCCAAAGAAGATCACCCACCCCGTCAAGTTCTACGAAAAGGGCGATAAGCCACTCGAGTACGTCACGAGCCGCCAGTGGTACATCACGAACGGTGGGCGTGATGAGGCCGACGGCACTTTGCGCACGGCGCTGCTCAAGCGTGGCGAGGAACTCACCTGGTATCCGGGATTCATGGCCTCGCGCTACCGCAACTGGGTCGAGAACCTTACGGGTGACTGGCTCGTGAGCCGCCAGCGCTACTTCGGCGTGCCGATCCCCGTGTGGTACGGCCTCGATGCGAAGGGCGAGATCGACTACGACCGCGTCCTCATTCCTTCCGAGGATCGCCTTCCCGTGGATCCCACCCTCGATGCGCCGGAAGGCTTCGACGAGTCTCAGCGCGATGAGCCGAACGGTTTCACGGCCGACCCGGATGTGTTCGACACGTGGGCGACGAGCTCGCTCACGCCGCTCCTCGCGACCGGCTGGCTCGATGACCCGGATCTCTTCGGCAAGGTCTACCCGATGGATCTTCGCCCGCAGGGTCACGACATCATCCGTACGTGGTTGTTCAGCACGGTCGTGCGTTCGCATCTTCTCACCGATTCGCTTCCGTGGACGGGCGCGAGCATCAACGGCTGGATCCTCGACCCGGACCGCAAGAAGATGTCAAAGTCGAAAGGCAATGTCGTGACGCCGATCGACCTTCTCGAAAAGTACGGTTCGGATGGCGTGCGCTACTGGGCGGCACGCGCCCGCCAGGGAGCGGACACGGCGTTCGAAGAGGGCCAGATGAAGATCGGCCGGCGCCTCGCGATCAAGGTTCTCAACGCCTCGAAGTTTGCGCTCGGCTTTGGCGAAGTGGCGTCGGACCCGGAGGGCACCCTTCCTGCGGACCCAGCCGCTGTCACCGAGCCGCTCGACCGCGCGATGCTCGCCTCCCTCGCGAGCGTCGTGGATCAGGCGAGCGCGGCAATGTCGAAGCTTGACTACGCACGTGCGATCGAGGTCATCGAGCCGTTCTTCTGGACGTTCTGTGATGACTACATTGAGCTCGTGAAGAATCGCGCACACGGTGCGGCTGGCGAAGGCCCCGCAGCCTCGGCTCGCGCGGCTCTCACGATTGCGCTCGAGACCCTGCTGCGCCTTTTCGCGCCGTACCTCCCGTTTGCCACCGACGAGGTGTGGAGCTGGTGGCGCGAAGGCTCGGTTCACCAGCAGGCATGGCCCACCTCGGCGCCTCTCGCCAAGGCCGCAGCCGGCCAGGACGAATCGCTCCTGCGCGTGGTGAGCGAGGCCATCATTTCGGTGCGCAAGGTCAAGAGCGACGCGAAGGTCTCGCAAAAGACTCCGATGCTGCAGGCGAATCTCGCGCTTCCCGAAGGTGCACTCGCCGAGTTCGAGAGCGTGCGCTTCGACGTGTGCGCGCTCGGCTCAATCGAGGAGCTCACGCTTGAGCCCTCGACCGACGGCGCGATCACGCTGTCGAAGGTCGAGCTCGGCGAGCCGCCGGCAAAGAAGAAGTAGGCGCGTACCGGCCGCAACACGCAGCCGATCATCGCAAGAGCCCCGAGGGGCACGGTAGGTCTTCACACCGCCGTGGTTCTCGGGGCCCTTTCGAGCGAGCAGACCGCCCCCGCCTGCGCCCCACCTAGATCTGAGTTGTCATTATCGCAACCTCGTTGCGTTTATCGCTTGACTGTCTCGTGGTCTACTTCTAGGATCGACACCACTACCTTCCGTGGAAATGACGCCCAGTCGTTTTCTCAATGACGAGAACCTAGGAGGCCCCGTGGCGGAAGAACTGCCCCAACACCCCGATTTCCTGTGGGATAACCCGGACCCGAAGAAAACCTACGACGCGATCGTCGTGGGCGGCGGCGGACACGGACTCGCCACCGCGTATTACCTCGCAAAAAATCACGGGATGACCAACATCGCCCTTCTTGAAAAAGGGTGGCTCGCGGGCGGCAACATGGCCCGCAACACCACGATCATCCGGTCGAACTACCTGTGGAACGAATCCGCCGCGATCTACGAGCACGCGATGAAGTTGTGGGAGGGCCTCACCGAGGAGCTCGAGTACGAGATGTTCTTTTCGCAGCGCGGCGTGCTCAATCTTGCGCACACGCTCGGCGACGTGCGCGAATCGGTGCGAAGGGTCGAGGCGAACAAGCTCAACGGCGTGGACGCCGAATGGCTTACCCCGGAGCAGGTCAAAGAGGTGTGCCCGATCCTCAACATCAGCGACAACGTGCGATACCCGGTTATGGGCGCGACCTACCAGCCGCGCGCGGGCATCGCGAAACACGACTGGGTCGCGTGGGGCTACGCGCGCAAGTGCAATGAGCTCGGCGTGGATATCATCCAAAACTGCGAGGTCACGAAGGTTCTTTCCGACGGTAGCCGCGCGATCGGCGTGGAAACAACGCGCGGAAGAATCCTCGCCCCCAAAATTGCCCTCGCGGCAGCAGGGCACACGACCACCCTCACAGATCAACTCGGGGTGAGCGTACCCACGCAGTCGCATCCGCTCCAGGCACTCGTCTCGGAGCTTTTTGAGCCGGTTCACCCCACGGTCGTCATGAGCAACCACGTGCACATGTACGTATCGCAGGCTCATAAGGGCGAGCTCGTCATGGGTGCGGGAATCGATCAATACAACGGCTACGGCCAGCGCGGGTCGTTCCACGTGGTCTCCGAGCAAATTGCCGCGGCGATCGAACTATTCCCCGTGTTCTCTCGTGCACATCTGCTGCGCACATGGGGCGGGATCGTGGATGTCACGCTCGATGCTTCCCCCATCATGTCCCTGTGTGACGTCGAAGGCGTGTACATCAACTGCGGCTGGGGCACGGGCGGATTCAAGGCTACTCCCGCGTGCGGGTGGGCGTTTGCGTATACGGTCGCGAACGATCGCCCCCACGAACTCAATGAACCGTTCTCGCTCGAACGCTTTACGACCGGCCACCTGATCGACGAGCACGGCGCCGCTGCCGTCGCTCACTAACCCCTCCGCGAAAGGAAGACCAACGATGCTTCTTCTCACGTGCCCTCACTGCGGCGACCGCGACGAAATCGAGTTTCACTACGGCGGCGAGGCTCACGTGGCCTACCCCGACAAAACCGTGGACTTGACCGATACCGAATGGGCCCACTACCTGTTCTACCGCTCGAACCCCAAAGGCGAGTACGCCGAGCGATGGCTGCACACGGGCGGCTGCCGCAAATGGTTCAATGCCCTGCGCGACACGGCGACCCATGAGTTCCTCGCGTTTTACCCGGCTGGCGAGAAACGCCCCGAGCTGCACGGCGGCAACGAGGCCGCCCACACGATGGGAGAGACCAAGTGAGCATGCGACTATCCCCCGAGCATTCCCCTCGGCACGGCCTCGCGGACAGTGAACCCTTCTCGATCACGGTCGACGGTGTGGAGATCGAGGCATACGACGGCGACACGGTTGCCTCCGCGCTCATCGCTTCGGGCCGGATCCACACGGCCGAATCGATGTACCGCCACCGCCCACGAGGAATCCTCGCGGCGGGCATCGAAGAGCCGAACGGGCTCATCACGGTTCGCTCACGCGACGCGCACGATATCGACGAAACAATGCTGCCGGTGACAACCGTCCCGGCTACGCCGGGCCTCGAGACTCTGTTTGTTTCAGGGCAGGGCGCCCTCGATCCGCGTCCCGACCCGGCCCTCTACGACCACAAACACCGCCACGTGGACGTGCTCATCGTGGGCGCGGGCCCCGCCGGCATCGCCGCGGCGCGCTCGGCCCTCGCCGGCCAATGCAGGGTCGCGCTCCTCGACGATCAGCCCCTTCCCGGCGGTTCACTTCTTTCCACATGCGATGTCGAAATCGATGGTCTCAGCGGCCCCGAATGGGCACGCACTGAAATCGAGAAGCTCGAAAAGAACAGCGACTTCACCTACCTTCCGCGCACGAGCGCGTTCGGCTGCTACGACGCGAACTACGTGATCGCGGTTGAAAACCGCACCGATCACCTTCCACGCGCCAAGCGCCCCGGAGTGTCGCGCCAGCGCATGTGGCAGTTCCGCGCCGCGGAGGTCATTCTCGCGACCGGCGCCATTGAACGACCGCTCGTGTTCAAAAACAACGACCGGCCGGGCATCATGCTCGCCTCCGCCGTGAGCACCTACATCAACCGCTACGGCGCGCTGCCGGGCCACCGAGCGGCACTGTTCACCACCAATGACGCGGGCTATGAGAGCGCGCTCGACCTCGCGGCGGCAGGGGCGAAGGTCGCCGCGATCATCGACGCACGCCCAAGCGTGCCCGAGCACTGCAGGAAAATCGCGCGCGAGGTGGGGGCAGTCCTCTACGCGGGCTCCGCCGTGATCGACACCGACGCGGGCGAGGGCGGGCTCCTGAACGCCGTCACGGTGCGCGGCCTCAACGACAACGCCGAGCTCACGGGCGAAGCAGACCACATCGAGGTCGACCTCCTCGCCGTCTCGGGCGGATACAGCCCCACCGTGCACCTCCACACCCACCGCCAGGGAAAAACCACGTGGAACACGGACATCGCGGGCTTCGTGCCCGTCTCCCCCGTTTCCCACCAGCACCACGCGGGCGCCCTCACCGGGAAGTATTCCCTCGAGGATGCGCTCGAAGAAGGTCACCGCGCAGGTATCGAGGCCCGCGAGAAGGCTGCCGAAGCGAAAGGCTTCAACGCCGGGAAACTGAAGCGCGAGGTTGCCGAGGCAGCCGTCGGAACCTCACTGCCCCTTGACCGCTCTCCCGTGCGGCCCGTATGGCTCGTGCCCGCCGAGCACGGCGACGCAGCCGAGTGGCACGACCATTTCGTTGATTTCCAACGCGATCAAGCCGTTGCCGAGATCATGCGCGCCTTTGGCGCGGGCATGCGCAGCATCGAGCACATCAAGCGCTACACGTCGATTGGTACTGCGAACGATCAGGGCAAAACCTCAGGCGTAAACGCAATGGCGATCCTCGCGGCCGCGCTCGGCGAAGATAATCTCGAGAAGGTCGGCGTCTCAAACTACCGCGCGCCCTATACGCCCGTGCCGTTTGGGGTCATCGCGGGCCGCGAGCGCGGCGACCTCTTCGACCCAGCACGCCTCACGTCGATTCACCCGTGGCACCTCGCCCACGGCGCGAAGTTCGAGGACGTGGGCCAGTGGAAGCGCCCCTGGTACTACCCGCAGGGAGCGGAATCGATGGACGCAGCGGTGCGCCGCGAGTGCGCGGCGGTCCGCGAGTCCGTGGGGTTCATGGACGGCACCACGCTCGGCAAGATCGAGATTCGCGGGAAGGACGCAGCGGAATTCCTCGATCGCGTGTACACGAACTCGTTCCGTCTGCTCAAGGTCGGCATGGGACGCTATGGCGTGATGTGTACGCCCGACGGGATGATCTTTGATGATGGCGTGACGATGAGGCTCGCGGACGATCGCTTCCTCATGACCACCACCTCGTCGGGTGCCGCGAAGGTTCTCGACCACCTCGAGGAATACTCGCAAACGGAGTGGCCCGAGCTCGACGTGACATTCACGTCGGTGACCGAGCAGTACGCGACGATCACGGTCGCCGGCCCGAAGTCACGCGCCGTCATCGAAAAGGTTGTCCCGAACATCGACGTTTCCGCCAAGGGCTTCCCGTTCATGGCATTTCGCGACACGACCCTCGCAAGCGGCATCCCCGCGCGCGTATGCCGCATCTCGTTCTCGGGCGAGCTCTGCTTCGAGATCAATGTTGAGGCCTACTACGGTCTCGCCGTGTGGGAGGCCGTTGAGGAGGCTGGGCGCGAATTTGGCATCACACCCTATGGCACGGAAACGATGCACGTGCTGCGTGCCGAGAAGGGCTTCATCATCGTCGGCCAGGATACGGATGGCACGGTTACCCCGCAGGACGCGGGAATGGACTGGGTCGTGTCGAAGAAGAAGGAGGAGTTCCTCGGTAAGCGCTCCTTCGCTCGCGCCCACACCGCTGCTCCGGGTCGGCGCCACCTCGTGAGTGTTCTTCCAGTCGATCGCCGGCTGCGCCTTCGCGAGGGCGCGCAGCTCGTCGAAAAGGGAACGGACCTCACGGTTCGTGACGCTGACGCCGCGACTCCCCTACTCCCGGGTGATGGGCAGATCGAGGATATCGGCTTCGTGACGTCGAGCTACGACTCGGTGGCGCTGGGCCGCACGTTCGCCCTCGCGCTCATCGAACGAGGCCGCGAACGCGAAGGCGAAATCATCTCGAGCCCCGTCGACGGCCGCCTCGTCGACGTAGAAATCGGGCCCCTGTGTCTTTTTGATCCGGAAGGAGAGCGCCGCGATGGCTAACGCTCAGTTGAAAGAACTTCGCCGCACGCCCGCCGCGCACCTTGCGGGCGCGATGGAGGCGGCGCGTGTCGTCGGCCCGCGTTCCGTGGCACTTCGGGAGCTAGATTCACCGCTGCAAGCAGGGCTTCGCGCGAAGCCGGGGAGCGAAAGCGCACGTGCACTTGAGAGCGTGCTCGGCTTTGCACTTCCCGCGCGGGTTGGCGAGGTCGCGGGAAGGTCCGACGCCGGCCACGTTCTGTGGCTCTCGCCCGACGAGTTCCTGTACGTCGATCCCTCCGACACGTCCCAGGCCGCCGTCGCTGACCTCGAGGCCTCTCTCGAAGGATTGCCGGGGCACGCCGTGGATCTTTCCGCGAACCGCACCGTGTTTGAGCTTTCGGGCCGCGCCAGCGAGGAGCTTCTCGAGAAGGGCTGCAACGCGGATCTACACCCGCGTGAGTTCCCAGCGGGCCGCGCGATCGCGACCCAGCTCGCGCACGTGCCGATCCTCTTGCACCGCGTGGACCAGAGCGTATGGCGGCTCTTCCCTCGCGCGAGCTTCGCCGATTTCGTGGCGCGGTGGATTATGGATGCGATGACCGAGTATCGCCAAAGCGACGTTCTCTAGAGCGCCGCTCACAGCAACCGGGCCGCTTGGCGCACTCAGCGCCGGGCGGCCCCATCAATTCCGCTACTTCTCCGCGGCAATCCGCTCATGGTGACGAATCACCTCGGTGACGAGGAAATGCAGAAAACGCTGCGTAAACACCGGGTCGAGACCAGACTCTTCGGCAAGTCGCGTAAGACGCTCGACCTGGTGTTTTTCGCGATCCGGGTCGCCAGCGGGAAGGCCGTGCTCTGCCTTGAGGGCGCCCACGGCCTGCGTGAACTTGAAGCGTTCGGCGAGGAGATGCACGAGGGCCGCGTCGATATTGTCGATCGAGCGTCGGTGCTGGCCGAGGACCTCCCGGGCGCGGGCGATCTGTTCGTCGGTGACGTGGGTCCCGGCACTTGGGGTCGCTGGAGAATCATTCATGCGCTAAGCCTTCCAGGCGAAGCCGGGTGAGTAAAGGCCTTCGGCCATAAAGCGTCACGCGCTGCGACGGCGCTTCTTCGTATCGCTGCTTTCGGCGGCGGAATCGGCGCGAGTGAGCATGAGCGGCTCGCGCCCCTCGGTCACGACGGCCTCGGTGATGACGATCTTCACGACATCGTCGCGTGAGGGCACCTCGAACATCACGGGCTGGAGGATTTCCTCCATGATCGCGCGAAGGCCCCTCGCGCCCGTTCCACGCTCGAGAGCGCGATCGGCGATGGCCTCGAGTGCAAGCTGCTCGAAGTCGAGCTCGACCTCGTCGAGGGCGAACATCTTCTGGTACTGCTTGACGAGCGCGTTTTTCGGCTCGATCAGAATGCGGGTGAGATCCTCACGGTCGAGGTTCGTGACCGACGTCAGCACGGGAAGGCGCCCGATGAACTCGGGGATGAGCCCGAACTTGAGGAGGTCTTCCGGGAGGATCTTCGCATAAATCTCCTGCTCATCGAGCGGGGTGTGAAGTTGGCTCCCAAAGCCGATGCCACGCTTACCGATGCGGTTGCTGATGATGTCCTCGATACCCGCAAATGCACCCGCGACAATAAACAGCACGTTGGTGGTGTCGAGCTGCACGTAGTCCTGCTGCGGATGCTTCCGCCCGCCCTGCGGCGGCACGGCCGAGACCGTCCCTTCGAGGATCTTGAGCAGACCCTGCTGGACGCCCTCACCGGAAACGTCGCGTGTAATCGACGGATTTTCCGCTTTGCGGCCGATCTTGTCGATCTCGTCGATGTAGATGATGCCGCGCTCGGCGCGCTTGACGTCCCAGTCGGCAGCCTGAAGCAGTTTGAGAAGAACGTTTTCGACGTCCTCACCCACGTAGCCGGCTTCCGTGAGCGCGGTGGCATCAGCCATCGCAAACGGTACGTTCAGGAGCTTCGCGAGGGTTTGCGCGAGGTAGGTTTTTCCACAACCCGTGGGCCCCACGACGAGCACGTTCGATTTAGCGACCTCGACTTCATCGATGTCGGTGCCGATGCCCGAATCCTTCGTTTCACTCGCGATCACACGCTTGTAGTGGTTGTACACCGCGACGGAAAGGGCGCGCTTCGCGGTCTCCTGGCCAACGATGTGAGTCTCGAGGAAGTCGAAGATTTCATTGGGCTTCGGGAGCTCGAGCTCCTTGGCCTGCTCTTCCTTCTTCTCCGCGGCCTCGGTTTCCTCAGCGATGATCTCGTTGCACAGCTCGATGCATTCCTCGCAAATGTACACGTGAGGGCCGGAGATGAGCCGCTCAACCTGCTTTTGCGACTTGCCGCAGAACGAGCACTTATAGATCTCGCTCGAATCACCAATCTGTGCCATGGAGGAGGAGTCCTTCCCGGGGAAGTTTTCGGGCCCTTGCCACACTAGCGGCAGGGATGCATGGAAACGGGGAGGCGCACCAGCGAGCGTGTGTCGCTGTGGCGCACCTCCCCGGCCCGTTCACGGGTGTGCAGCGCTTACTGGCCGAGCTGCGCCTGCTCGCTGCGGCGCTGGAGCACCTGGTCGATGAGGCCGTACTCGAGCGCGCCCTGGGCGGTGAGGATCTTGTCGCGCTCGATGTCGCGGTGGATCTCCTCGCGGTCACGTCCCGAGTGGTGGGCGAGGGTGTCCTCGAGCCACTCGCGCATGCGCAGAATTTCGTTGGCCTGAATCTCGATGTCCGAGGCCTGACCGCCGCCCTGGCCGCCCATCGCGGGCTGGTGAATGAGGATGCGTGCGTTCGGAAGCGCGAGGCGCTTGCCGGGGGCGCCGGCCGCAAGCAGCACCGCGGCGGCGGAGGCCGCCTGGCCGAGGCACACGGTCGTCACGTCAGGCTTGATGTACTGCATCGTGTCGTAGATCGCCGTGAGCGCCGTAAACGATCCACCCGGGCTGTTGATGTACAGGGTGATGTCGCGGTCCGGATCCTGCGACTCGAGGACGAGTAGCTGCGCCATCACGTCGTCCGCCGAGGCGTCGTCCACCTGGACGCCGAGGAAGATGATGCGATCCTCGAACAACTTCGCGTACGGATCCTGGCGCTTGAAGCCGTAGGCCGTGCGCTCCTCGTAGGTGGGCAGCACGTAGCGTGAGCTCGGCATGTGGCCGGCCTTCATGGAGGGCTCAAAAGTCATGGTTGTACTCCTTTAGTTTCGCCGCGTCAGTTCTCGTCCATGCCGCCATCGCCGGTCACGTCGCCGGCTGCGGAGACGATCCGGTCGATGAAGCCATATTCGAGGGCTTCGGGGGCGGTGAACCAGTGGTCGCGGTCGCCGTCGGCAATGATCTGCTCGACGCTCTTGCCGGTCTGCTCAGCGGTAATCTCGGCCATCTGCTGCTTCATCGAGAGGATCAGATCGGCCTGGATCTTGATCTCGGACGCGGTGCCGCCGAGGCCGCCGAGCGGCTGGTGCATGAGAATACGCGTGTGGGGCGTCGCAAAACGCTTACCGGGGGTGCCGGAGCTCAGCAGGAACTGCCCCATCGAAGCGGCCATGCCCATGGCGACCGTGACGACATCCGGCTTGATGTACTGCATCGTGTCGTAGATAGCCATGCCGGCGGTGATCGAACCGCCAGGGCTGTTGATGTAAAGGAAGATGTCCTTGTCAGGATCTTCCGCGGCGAGCAGGAGCAGCTTCGCGCAGATGGCATTCGCGTTGTCGTCGCGAACATCCGAGCCAAGCCACACGATGCGCTCGCGCAGAAGCCGCTGGTACACGTTGTCGTCGAGGCCAAGCGGCATTTCACCGGCCGCGTTCACGCTGTGCTGGGTCACGGTGCACTCCTTGTGTCTTGAGATTCGTACCCCTCAACCTTAGCGAGCGCGAGGGGTCTCGGCGCCTCTGTTCGCCAGGGGCGCAGTTCCGACGCTTGCCTCGCTACAGCTGCGGCTGGGACCACAGCACTGTTCCGTGCGCATCTCGAATCGTCGCGCGGGGCATGTCCTCAAGGGCGATGTCAACGTCGATGAATCGCTCTCCCCCGTGCTCGTGGGCGCGGTACGTCATGTGTTCATTCGCGATGGCGAGCACTTCGGTGCGTGCGGTCACGAGCCACGGCTCGGCTCGGCGTACGCCGATGAGCCCGGCGATCGCGTCGCGCATGGCGGGCCCTTCGCCGAAGAAGTCGCCTGGGGAATCGGGGAAGGCCTGGCGCACGTCGTCGTCTCCGCCGAGGCGCTCTTCCTTGATGCCGCGGAAGGCCTGCTCATCGCCGTAGTACAGGGCGGGGGTGCCGCCGAGCGTATAGAGGATCGCGTGAGCCGTGAGCGCGCCGTCTGCGCCAAGCACGCTCGCGATGCGGCTCGTGTCGTGATTACCCACGAATGTGTACGGAACGAAGTGTTCGAGGAACGTGTTGTGGCGGCCGAGAGTCCACTCGAGCTCGAAAAGATTCTTCTGCTCGATGCTCGAATAAATCGCCTTCCACAACTCGTACTCGGTCGCGGAATCCACTCCCGCTTCGCGCACGAACTCGGCGTAGTCGCCGTGGATGATCTCCGCGAAGAAGAACGCTTCGGGGAAGTCCCGGCGAAGGTCGGGGATGATCGCGCTCCAGAAGCTCGTGGACACGGAGTAGGCGGCATCGAGGCGCCAGCCGTCGATCCCCCGCTCGAGCCAGGAGCGCATGACGTGGGCGATTCTCTCGCGCGCGGCGGCGCTTTCGTGGTGGAAGCGGGCGAGCTCCCCGTGCCCCTCCCACACGCGGGGGGCCGGGCCGCCGTCGGCCTCCATATCAATATCAAATTCGCGCTCGCTCGCGTTCGCGGAGGGGTTCTCAAGCTCGCGGCGAAGCGGTTCGAAATCGATCGAAACGTGCGAAAACACGCCGTCGAGAAGCACGCGGATCCCGCGTTTTTTGCACGCAGCCAGGAAGCGATCGAAGGCAGCATCGTCGCCCAGCCTCGGGTCGATTTTCAGGTAGTCCAGCGTGTCGTAGCCGTGGGTTTTGGACTCAAAAATCGGGCCGAGCGCGATCCCGTTGAGGCCGAGTTCTTGCACATAGTCGAGCCAGCCGGTGAGGTGATCGAAGCCCCGTCCGGTGCGGGAATCGCCCTCGCGGATCGGGGCGTCGGTGAAGCCGAGTGGGTATACGTGCCACCACAGGGCGTGATCGATCCAAGCCATGACTATGCCTCCTTCGCGCGGCGCCGCGCGCTGTTAAAAGGGTAGCGGCCCCACCTCCGCTTTCGCGATGAGGGGCCGCGCCCTTAAGGGATGGTGCGAGACTACTTGTCTTCGCTCTTCTCCTCGGCAGCCTTCTTGGTGGCGGCCTTCTTCGCCGGAGCCTTCTTGGCGGGGGCCTTCTTGGCGGCCGGCTTCTTCTCAGCGGTCTTCTTGTCCGCGGACTTCTTTTCGGTCGTCTTCTTCGCGGCGGGCTTCTTGGCAGCAGCCTTCTTGGCGGGCTTCTTCTCGCCCTCAGCCTTGGCATCCTCGTCGGCCGAGGAATCGTCGGACTCCTCACCCTTCGAAAGGCCAAGATCCAGAACCTTGCCGCCCTCAGCCTTGACCGTCACCTCAGCAAGCGCGTCGTCAAGCGCCTTCGAGCGCTGAACTTCGCCGAAGATCTGCTCGAGCTGACCGCCCTGCGCAACAGCCTGGAGGAACGTGTTCGGGTCCATGCCGTACTGCGCGGCCATCTGGGACATGAAGCTCATGAGGTCTTCCTGGCCCACCTCGACCTCGCGCGTCTCGAGGATCGCATCGAGGAGGAACTGCGCACGGATCGCCTTGACCGTGTCGTCCTTGATTTCCTCGCCGTGCGGGTCATCCGCCGTCTTGCCCTCGTTTTCGAGGTGAGCCTCAATCTCGTCCTTGACGAGCTGCTCGGGAACCTCAATCTCGATGTCCTCGAGAAGCTTCTCGAGAAGCGCGTTGCGGGCGAGCGCGACGCGGTTGCCCTCGGCGTCCTTCTCGGCCTGAGCCTTGAGATCCGCCTTGAGCTCATCGAGCGTGTCGAACTCGGAGGCGAGTTCAGCGAACTCGTCGTCAGCCTCGGGAAGCTCGCGCACCTTCACGCTCTGAGCGGTCACGGTGATCTGCGCTTCCTCGCCGGCGCGCTCGCCACCGGCGAGCTTCGAGGTGAACGTCGTGGTTTCGCCAGCCGAAAGGCCGATCAGGGCCTCGTCGAGGCCGTCGAGCATGTTGCCCTCGCCAATGTTGTAGGACACGCCCTCGACGGTGTCGATCTGCTCGTCCTCGATTTTCGCGACCATGTCGATCGACACGAAGTCGCCGTCCTCAGCGGGGCGATCCACACCCTTGAGGGTGCCGAAGCGCTCGCGCAGCGCGGTAAGGCGCATCTCCACTGCGTCGTCGTCAACGACGGGCTCCTCGATCTCGATCTCGAGGTCGGAGAAGGTGGGAAGTTCGATCTCCGGGCGCACATCCTGCTCGATAACGAACACGAGGTTGCCCTCTTCCGAGCCGTCGAGGCCCGGAACTTCCTTGACCTCAACTTCAGGACGGCCTGCCGGCTTGAGTTCGGCCTCGGCAGCGGCCTGCTGGTAGTAGCCCGGAAGCGCGTCATTCACGGCTTCCTGGATGATCGCGGGCTTACCGAAACGCTTCTCGATGAGCGACGTGGGAACCTTGCCCTTACGGAAGCCGGGAAGCTGCACATCCTTGGCAATCTTCTTCGCGGCCTGATCGATCGCGGGCTTCAGTTCCTCAAAAGGAACCTCAACGTTAAGCTTCACGCGGGTCGCGCTCAGCTTCTCGACTGCAGTCTTCACGTGCAAGTCTCCTCGTAGTAGTTCTCGTATTTCAAAGTCGGTAACCGGAGCCACGCCACGTGGCGGCCCCTGCGACGTCGGGATGACAGGATTTGAACCTGCGACCTTCCGCTCCCAAAGCGGACGCTCTACCAAGCTGAGCTACATCCCGGTCCACCACACCGGCCAACGTTCCTTCGAACCGCAAAAGCCGTTATGGCAACCCATCCGAGTTTACCCGCCGCCACCTGAGGGCGCTGCGACATCACTCGCGCGATGTGACGAGATACATTCCTCACGCCGCACGTCCACGCCTTGGGCAAGGGCGCGGCATGTGGCAATATAGATCCCTGAAGCGCTCGGGCGCTTCTCGCGGGTGTAGCTCAATGGTAGAGCCTCAGTCTTCCAAACTGATTACGCGGGTTCGATTCCCGTCACCCGCTCCATCTCCCCCTTCCCCCTCGGATTGCATAGACCTTGTGGGGGTTTCGACCCCGCTCAGCGCGCGCACGGCTCTCGCCCGACAGCTAACCTCGAACGCAACGCGGGACTCATCGCGAATGCCGCCCCACGATTCTCTGCGCTCTCACGCAGACCCCTCCTTAGTGCATTAGCGCTATGACAGCATCGCTCACTCTCCATGAGTAGGCTGATGATGTCGCTTAACTATCTCGATATGGGGAAGTGATGCGGCTCCAAGAAGGGGGTCGGGCGCCAAAGAGATCCATGGGCTCGCCGCGGGACAACCCCCGCTCCCGCATTCCGGCGCCTCCCCTCGCGCCTCTACCGCGAAGAAAGGTTCCGCCCATGAGCACACCCCAGCCCCGCGAAGCGCTCGCGATCGTTGACGCCGCGAGCCCCCTCGGCGACGCTCTCGTGAGCGAGGCCTACCTCGCCCTTCGAAACGGCGGCGATGTAGTGGCGCTGAGCGCCCAGCCCGAACGCCTCACGCATTTTTCGCGCGCGATCACCTACGCGGCGATCCCGGACGACCTCGAGGAGTTCGCCGCTCGACTCCACGGCGCAACCACGGTATTCCTCGTTCTCGAGGCCCACGCGGATGTCGAAAAGCTCGCCGCCAGTACTATTCGCGCGATGCGGCGCGCGGGCATTCGCCGGCTCATCGCAACGGTGCCTCTCGATGCCCTCCACTACACCGTGCACGGCACGCGCGAGGTCGAAGCTCCCCGCCGTGAACGCTCCCTCGCCGAAAGAGCAACGCGAGCGTGGGCAACCGTCGGAACCCCAGACCCCTCCCTGCTGGATGCCCGCCGCGCCCTCGAACTCGTGCGGCTCTCGGGTCTGGACACGACGCTTCTCCTGCACCCGCCAATACTCGTGGCACCCGGGCCCGCGTCCGTCCAGCGCACGCCCGCCGCGTACGCGCCTACCGCGAGCACCGACATCACTGCCGCCAACGCTGCCCGCGCCATCCTCGCCTCCCGCTATGACGACGGGATCGGACGAGAAGACGTGCTCAGCGAGGGGTAGCGGGAGAGAAAACTCAAAAACCCCACACCACTCGACGAAACTGTGCGACACCGTTCAGCCCCGCCACCTACAGTTATTCCGTGACTGAGAACGCGACGAACGCTCCCCAAGATCCCACGCCCGCCGCTTCCTTCAACGCGGCTAGCTTTGACGCCTACCTTTTCGACCTCGACGGGGTCGTCACCCCCACCGCCGACGTCCACATGCGAGCCTGGAGTCGTATGTTCAACCAGGTGCTCGTGGACTACGAGGGGCAGGCCAAATACACCGACATGGACTACTTCACGTACGTGGATGGCAAGCCGCGCTACGACGGCGTGAGGAGTTTCCTCGCCTCCCGCGGGGTTAACCTGCCCGAAGGAAATCCCGACGACGCCCCCGCCGCCATGACCGTCTGCGGCCTCGGTAACCGCAAGAACGCCCTCGTGCTCGACATCCTCGAGCAGGAAGGGGTCGAGCCGTATCCCGGCACGCTCGCGTTCCTTGACTCGCTGCCCGAAACCGCGAAAATCGCGATCGTCTCGAGCTCGAAGAATGCCCGCACCGTGCTGAAGGCCGCTGGACTGCTCGAACGCTTCGAGGTGATCGTGGACGGCAACGTCGCAGCCGAACACTCGATCCAGGGCAAACCCGCCCCCGACACCTACCTTTATGGCGCGAAGCTCGTGGGCGTGCCCGCCGAGAAAGCCGTCGTGCTTGAAGACGCTACGAGCGGCGTGCAGGCCGGGGCCGCGGGCAACTTCGGTGCCGTCATCGGCGTTAACCGCGGCGTGGGCCAAGAGGCGCTCGCCGAAGCCGGCGCCACCATCGTTGTTGACGACCTCAAGGAGCTGGCATGAGCATCCATAAAGTCTCCGCCGACCCCATGGACAGGGTCCACCTGCCCGTGGATGAATGGCAGCTCGTCGAGTCGCGCCCCGGCGCACAGCTCGGTTTCCTCGAAACGATTTTCGCGACCGCCAACGGCTATCTCGGCATGCGCGGCACGCCCGAGGAGGGCCGCGACGTCGCAAGTCACGGCACGTTCCTCAACGGGTTCCACGAAACCTGGCCCATCAAGCATGCCGAGAACGCGTTCGGCTTCGCGAAGACCGGGCAGACCATCGTGAACGCACCCGATTCGACCGTCATCAAGCTTTACGTCGACGATGAACCGCTCAACGTCTCCACGAGCGACCTCCTCGAATACAAGCGCTGGATCGACTTCCGCGAAGGCGTTCTGCGCCGCGATCTTCTGTGGCGCACCCCGAGCGGTGCCCAGGTGCGCGTGCGCTCTAGCCGCATGGTGAGCTTCACCGACCGCCACCTCGCGCTCATGTCCCTCGAGGTCGAAATGGTCAAGGGAAGCGCCCCGATCGCGATCTCTTCCCAAATCATCAACCGCCAGGACCTCAACGTCGATGCCGCGCCCGCGACGGCCCCGCGTGCCGGCGAGAACAAGTACGATCCGCGGCAAACCACGTCGTTTGACACGCGCGTGCTGATCCCGGAAGACAATCACGCCTCCGGCGACCGCGTGCTCATGGGCTATCGCACCGCCCACTCTGGAATCGGCGTTGGCGTTGCCGCCGACCACACAGTCGAGACGGAAATCGACTTCCAGAGCCTCGTCAAAATCGACGACGACATGGGTCGATTCATCATGCGTGGCGAACTGCCCGAGGGCGAGAAATTCCTCGTCAAGAAGGCCGTTGCCTACCACTTTGCACCGGGTGTGCCGGTGCGCGAGCTCCAGGATCGATGCCGCCGCACGCTCGACCGCGTACACAAGCACAAGCTTGAGAACTACCACGACGCACAGCGGGAATTCCTCAAACGCTTCTGGGAACGCTCGGACATCCGCATCGAGGGCCAAAGTGCCGTGCAGCAGGCGGCCCGCTGGTGCATCTACCAGCTCGCACAAGCCGCCGCTCGTGCCGACCAAGCGGGAGTCCCCGCGAAAGGCATGACAGGCTCCGGCTACGAAGGCCACTACTTCTGGGATACCGACATCTATGTCGTCCCGTTCCTCACCTTCACCTCGCCGGAATGGGCACGCAATGCCCTGCGCTTCCGCGTGAACCTTCTCGATGCGGCCCGCGAGAGAGCCCGTGAGCTCAACCAGCGGGGCGCCCTCTTCCCGTGGCGCACCATTAACGGCGACGAGGCGAGTGCCTACTACGCGGCCGGAACCGCGCAGTACCACATCGACGCGGACATCGCGTGGGCGTTCGCCACCTACAACGACATCACGGGCGATACGAGCTTCCTCGACCTCCAAGGCGCCGAAGTCCTCGCGGAGACCGCGCGCATGTGGGCCGATCTTGGCTTCTGGCGCACGAACGGCGAGCGGACGTTCCATATTCACGGCGTGACCGGGCCCGACGAATACACGACGGTCGTGAACAACAACCTGTTCACGAACGTCATGGCGAAATACAACCTCGAGCGGGCCGCTCGCACACTGCTCGATCTGCGCGAACGCCTCCCCGAGGCCTACCGCGCGCTCGTGCAAAAAATTGACCTCGACGAGCGCGAGATCGACGAGTGGCAGGCCTGCGCCGAAGGCATGTACATCGAGTTCGACGAAACGATGGGCATCCATCCCCAGGACGACCGCTTCCTCGATCGCGAGGTGTGGGACATCAAGTCCACCCCGGCCGACCGTTTCCCGCTTTTGCTCAACTACCACCCGCTCGTGATCTACCGCTTCCAAGTCATCAAGCAGGCGGACGTCGTCCTCGCGACCTACCTGCGCGGTGCCGAATTCACGACCGAGCACAAGAAGGCGAACTTCGAGTACTACGACCCGATCACGACCGGCGACTCGACCCTGTCCGCAGTCGTCCAGTCGATCATGGCTGCAGAGGTGGGCCACCAGGATCTCGCCCTCGATTACTTCCTCACGGGCCTCTACGTTGACCTCGCCGACCTGCACAAAAACACGAAGGATGGCGTTCATATCGCCTCCGCGGGCGGCGTGTGGAACGGCCTCGTCGCAGGCTTTGGCGGCATGCGCTTCAACGACGGCGACATCAGCTTCGACCCGCGCCTGCCCGATGAATGGCCCGCCCTTGAGTTCCCTCTCACCGTGCGCGGCAGCCGCTTCACCGTGCGGATCACGAAGGGCGACATCACCTTCACGCTCGACGAGGGCGAGGAGCTCGAGGTCAGCGTGCGCGGCGAAACGGTCCGCATCACGAACGAGAGCGTGAGGGTTCCTCTCCATGGCCAGGGCCCCATCCTCCAGGACGGCGACATCGAGGCGCACTACGTTGGCGATTCACGCGCCGACGGCACCCTCATCACCTCGACCGTGCCCGACCCGAACTCGCCGTGGGAGTACCCGGAGGCGGCGTGTGAGGAGCACGAAGGCTAGGGTCCGGGGGATAAAATTGGGGTCCGACGCTTGCCCGGCAGGCGTCGGGCCTTCCCCTACGCGGGACGCCCCGCGCCCCTGAAAGGCCGTGGCACACGCACGCGGGGCCGTACCCGCGCGGAGGTCACCCTTGATCGGGTGCCCGTACCCGCCATTGACCCGCCGTTCCAACCCGAGAGAGAGCCATGAAACCGCGCATCGTCCGTGCTGATCTTCCCGCCGAGCCCACCAGTGAGCTGCCACCGTGCGTGAAGCGACGTGATCTCGGCGCGCTCGGTCTGACCGGTGCTGCCGCGCTTGCCCTCGCCGGCTGTGGCCCGGATCGCGGTGGCCTCAAGGCAAAGGAAGTCCAGGTCGATGACTCGGGCGCCGTTTCCCTCGAGGACCTTCCCGAAAACCAGACGACCATCGTGAACTTCGGCGGGCAAAAGGCATTCGTCGCCGTCGTCCGTGGAAGCGGCGATGACCTCCACGGCTTCGAGGCATACTGCACGCACCAGGGCTGCGCCCTCAACCCCGAGGGGCCCGTGCTTCACTGCCCGTGCCACGATTCGACGTTTGATTCTCAAACGGGAGACGTCAAGGGCGGTCCCGCCGAGAAGCCCCTAACCGAAGTGGCCCTTAAGGTCGCCGACGGCAAGGTTACCCGTGCCTGAGACCTCGAATCTCACGAGCGACGGGCGAGTTCGGCGCGAGGTCGTCAGCTTCGTGCGTCGCGGCTCCCGTCTGAACGCCGCCCAGGAGCGCGCGTGGCAGGCGCATGCCGCTCAGTACGTCGTGGACGTTCCGCGCGGGGCCCGCTCGACTCTCGCCGACCCTTCCGTGCGACTGTCCGTTTCGGAACTGTACGGGAATGCGAACCCGCTCATCGTGGAGATCGGCTCCGGGCAGGGCGATTGCATCGCCGCCGCGGCGGCCTCGCGCCCGAGCGAAAACTTCCTCGCCCTCGAGGTGTACAAGCCGGGCCTTGCCCAAACGATGCTCCACCTCGAGCGCCTGTGCCTGCCCCGCAACGTGAAAATGCTCGAGGTCGACGCCGAGAACTCCCTGCCCACGCTTCTCGGGCCCGAATCGATCCGTGAAGTGTGGATCTTCTTTGCAGACCCGTGGCACAAAACAAAACACCACAAGCGTCGGCTGGTCTCTCCCGAGTTCCTGCGGGCCCTCACGACGCTCCTCGAGCCGGGCGGAATTATTCGCACCGCGACCGACTGGGCCGACTACGCCGAGCACCAGCACGCCGCTTTCGAGACCGTCGCGGCCGAGGGGCTGCTCGTGAACCTCCACCCGTCAGGGCCGAGGCCCGAGGGCACCGCGTCTGACTCGGTGAGCGACGCAATGCCGAACGAGGGGTTTGCGCCGCGGTTCGACGGGCGCGTGCGCACCGCCTTCGAGAAGAAGGCAACGGCGGCTGGGCGCCTCGTATGGGAATTCGCCTACCAAAAAGCGTAAGCGCTCCGACGGGTTAGGCCTCGGCGGGCGACTCGAACTTGTAGCCGAGGCCGCGCACCGTCACGATGAGCTCCGGGCTCTTCGGATTGACCTCGATCTTCGCGCGCAAGCGCTTGATGTGCACGTCGAGAGTTTTCGTGTCGCCCACGTAGTTTGAGCCCCACACGCGATCGATGAGCTGGCCGCGCGTGAGAACACGATCGGCGTTGCGCAGCAGAATCTCGAGAAGCTCGAACTCCTTGAGCGGAAGCGGCGTGTCCACGCCACGCACCCGCACCACGTGCCGATCGACGTTCATCTCGATTCCGCCGGCCGTCAGCACGGCCTCGTCTTCAACGCTGTCCTGGCCGGGTGCCTTCTGCTGCTCTCCGCGGCGAAGAACGGCTTTGATGCGAGCGAGAAGTTCGCGCGACGAATACGGCTTCGTCACGTAGTCGTCGGCACCAAGCTCGAGACCGAGAACCTTATCGAACTCGTCATCTTTCGCAGTGAGCATGATGACGGGCACGCTCGACGTCTTGCGGATCTCGCGGCACACATCAGTGCCGCTCATACCGGGAAGCATGAGGTCGAGAAGCACGAGGTCAGCCCCATGCACCTGGAACACCGCGAGCCCTCGGTCGCCGGTATTTGCCACCGCGACCTCATATCCCTCCTTGCGCAGCGAGTAGCTGAGCGCGTCCGAGAAACTCTCCTCGTCTTCAACAATGAGGATGCGTGCCATGTTTCCTATTCTCCTGTGTGAATGGGCAGATCCCGTGGTGAATCGTCGGCGAGCTCGGGGATTCGAAGCGTGAACGTCGAACCTGAGCCCTCCTTCGACCATACTGTGACTTCGCCCCCGTGGTTGCTCGCAATGTGCTTCACGATCGACAGGCCAAGGCCGGTGCCGCCGGTCGCACGGGAGCGTGCCTTATCCACGCGGTAGAAACGCTCAAAAATGCGTTCCATATTTTCGGGCGAGATGCCGATCCCCTCGTCCTTCACGGAGATTTCGACCATGCCGTTATGGCGGCGGGTCGATACGCCGATGAGGGTGTTCGGCGGTGAATACGTAATCGCGTTCATGATTAGGTTCGACAGTGCCGTGGTCAGCATCGTCGAGCTTCCGAAAACCTCAAGGTTTTGCGTGCCACCGGACTGGATCGTCATGCCGTGGCCCGAGGCGAGGTTCTGGTTGAGGGCAACAGCTTCGGCAACCACGGAGTCGACGTCGACCGTGGAGGCGTCGGCAAAAGATTGCGCCCCCTGCACGCGCGACAGCTCGATGATTTCCTGGACGAGGAGCGAGAGGCGCCGCGATTCAGTTTGCATGCGGCTCGCGAAGCGGCGCACGGCTTCGGGGTCATCTGCGGCGTCCTCCATCGTTTCCGCGAGGAGCGTTAAGGCGCCGACGGGGGTTTTCAGTTCGTGCGAGACGTTCGCGACGAAGTCACGACGCGTTTCTTCGACGCGGGACTGCTTCGTGAGGTCATCGGCAAGCACGAGGATTCGCCGTGAGCTGCTGAGCGCGCCCACGCGCACGCTCACAACAGTGGGCGTGTTGAGATCTGAGCGGGTGGTTTTCTCGTTCGTCAGCATCTGCTCGCGGAAGCCACCTTGGCGCGAGACCTGGGTGACGATGTCGATGAGATCACGGTGCGCGAGCCGCGGGTAGTCTCCGCCGGTGGTGCGCACGAGGCCATAGCTATAGGCAAGGGGTGAGGCGCGCAGGACGTCGCCGCTCGAATCGAGCAGTACGTACGCGCTCGAGAGGATCGACAGCACTTCGGAGGTGGGCTCCGGGATAACCGGCTTCGCCGGTTCCGGCACAGGCCGGCTTCCACGCAGCGCCGCGTAGGTCGCCACAACTCCCGCCACAAGGCCGCACGCGGCAGCGACGAAGAGGAGAGCAACGGAATTCACCCCACCAGGGTACGCGGTCTCGGCGTCCGACGGCTCCCCGCGCCCCATCGAACCCAATTTCGTTTCCTGGTTATTCACCTTGGGGTTTGCCAACATTCACTTCCCACCGGGAAAATGGGAGGTGCATTACTGCCCCTAGAGAAAAGGACGATCCGATGCGTGCAGCATTCCAGAATGAGCTTCAGGTCCTGCGCGATGGCCTGATGGAGATGAACTCCCTCGTCGCCACCGCACTCGAGGACGCCTCGAAGGCGCTGCTCACCGGCGACCTCGCGCTTGCCGAGAAGGTCATCGTCCGCGACCAGGAGATCGACGATCTCCAGGCGGAGCTCGACGAGAAGGCCATTGACGTCCTCGCGACGCAGTCCCCCGTCGCTACGGACCTCCGCACAGTCGTTGCCACACTCCGCATGAGCGCGTCGCTTGAGCGCATGGGCGATCTCGCCGCTCACATCGCGCTCGTGCTGCGCCGCCGCCACCCGAACGAGGTCATCCCGGCTGATCTCAAGCCGACCGTCGAGACGCTCGCCGATCTCAGCCTCAACGCCGTCCACGATGCCGGGAAGGTCCTCGAGAGCTACGACATTGCCCTCGCCGCCGTCATCGAGGAACGCGACAACAACGTGGATCGCGCCATGGACGAGGTTTACGCCGCGCTCTCCGCCGACGACGCCTCCTACTCCGTCAAGGAGTCCGTTGACCTTGCGCTGCTCGCTCGTTTCTACGAGCGCCTTGGCGACCACGCTGTCTCGATTGCGCGCCGCGTGGTGTTCCTCGTGACGGGCGATTCGCTCGACTCGCACAACCCGCACACGGACGTCGACGAGTTCTGACCCGCAGGGCGACCCCTTAGCGGCGCCGCACTCCTGGGCGCTCAGTCTTTCAGCAAAAAGCGGGGTTCCGGCTTCTGGCCGGGGCCCCGCTTTTGCTACCCCCTTGCCCCATACCCCCACCAGCCGGGCCCCTACTCACCGTTTTCCCTTCTCACGCCTCCCCCTCTTCCCCCTTCCCCCTTCCCCACCAGCTGCCCTTCCTCTTTTTCCTCGCCTGCTCCCTACCTCTTTTTTCAAAGTGGTGAAAAACGGTGTTTACCCCCTCGATATCGCACGTGAGGTGGCTAAAAATCACCACTTGGAAACTTGCGAGGGGTACAAAGCGAGAATTGACGGGGGCTGGGCAATCGTCGGAACCCTAACTGGTTCCAGATTCTCCCGGTAACCTGTGGCGGTACCCGCATCAACAGCGACAGGAGTTCCCATGCCCTCGAAGCCCAGCAATCCCCTGGTCGGCGCTATCGTGACGGTTGCCGGGATTGGCACGTCGATCCTCGCGAAGAAGGCGCTCGAGGCCGGCTGGCATCGCGCTTTCGACGAGGAAGTTCCTGACTCGAAGTTCGAGAAGCAGGCGAAGAAAGACCTCAAGGCTCGCCAGAAGCAGGCGAAGAAGGATGGCGCCTCGAAGGCCGAGATCAAGGCCATGACGAGCGAGTATGACGACGTCGATGCTTGGAAGGTCGCCCTTTTCACGATCCTGTCCGGCGTTGTCATTTCGGGCTTGCAGCAGGTGGCGAAGAAGGGCGCGCAGTCGGGGGCGGAGCGTCTCGTGGCGCGTCGCCCGCGCGCGAACCGCGGCTAAATAGCGACTACTCAAATGGAAGCCCGGCCTCATGGGGCCGGGCTTTTGCCGTCTTCACTCCCCAGCTGCTTCCTTGCCCTCCTGATTCGTCGCTGCTTGCCTGATTCGTCGCCGGTCCTGGCCTGATTCCTCGCTGCTTCCAGCGCTCACCTCCATTTTTGACTCTCGGCACCTGTTGCCTCAGCCTTCCGACCCCGGCGCTCGCCCACAAATCCAAAACTCGGGGATGGCTTCCATGAGATTTCTCTTTTTCGCACCCACCGCGCACCTACAGATCCAAAGTGGTGAAAAACAGCCACTTGAAGCCAAAAAAGAGGGCAGTTGACGCCGTTTTTCACCACTTTCAAAAAGAACGCGAGGCATACAGTGCCAGCGCGGAGTCAAAAACACAGGGCCAGGATGCACCCAAAGCAAAAACGCAGGGCAAGCAGGCACCCAAGGCAAAAACGCGGGGCCAGTAGGAACCTAGGTCAAACCGCGGGACCAGGATGCACTCGAATTAAAAGTGAGCGGCCCCGCGATGCGGGGCCGCCACATGAATTCAGCGTCGACTACTTTTCAGGCGCGAGGTATTCGAGGGATTCGTCGAGCAGCTGCACGGTGAGGCGCTGCGTCTCGTTGCCAACGGTGATATCGACGAAAAGGTTGTCACCCGGCTTCTTCGAGGTCGTGACCTGGATGGGGTCGACGCCCTCGCCGCCAATCTTGATGGTTTCGCCGGCGGGCACGTTGATGCTCGCGCCGCCGTTAGCGCCCTCGACGAAGGCGAGGCTGACGGTGAAATCCTCGGTCGATTGATTCACGATTGCGCCGGTGACCTGTACGCCGTTCGCCCCTTTGACAGCGAGGAGATTGCGGACGCCGACGGGCTTCGAGGCACCTTCGGGCGTGAAGTTGAGGAGGGCGCCCTCTGCCGGCTGGTAGAAGTGGTGGGTTTGCGTCGGGTTGAAATAGGCACAACCGCTGAGGCTGAAGGCGGCGATGCCCATGAGCGCGGCAGCGCGGGAGAGGGGACGAAGTTTCACTCTGACTCCTGCGATTTTGAGGTCACGTAGTTGTCGATGACGTAATGGTTTGCGTCGCGAAGCGGGACTTCCCGGCCGGGACTAAGAGCCCACCCGGAGGGGGAACCGCCGCGCTAGCAGCACCCTCACAGACTACCCCACACTCGGGCGTCACCGCCCAATGATGTGGCGGCGAAATATAGCACACACGTGGATGTTAGAATGGATGCTGGACGAAAGGGACCTGAACTCATGAATTTTAATGTCGGCGAAACAGTCGTCTACCCGCACCACGGTGCGGCGCTCATCGAAGAAGTCAACGAGCGCACCATCAAGGGCAAGGTCAAGAAGTACCTGAAGCTCAAGGTTGCGCAGGGTGATCTCACCATTGAGGTGCCCGCGGAGAATGTTGACATGGTGGGCGTGCGCGATGTCGTCGACCAAAAGGGCCTCGAAGAGGTTTTCGAGGTGCTTCGCCAGCCTTATGTTGAGGAGCCCACGAACTGGTCGCGCCGTTATAAGGCGAATGTGGAGAAGCTTGCCTCGGGTGACATCAAGAAGGTTGCCGAGGTCGTTCGTGACCTGTGGCGCCGCGATCAGGACCGCGGTTTGAGCGCGGGTGAGAAGCGAATGCTCTCGAAGGCTCGCCAGATTCTCACCTCCGAGCTTGCGCTTGCAGAGGATTGCTCGCCTGAGCGAGCCGAGGAAATTCTCGACGAGGTTCTCGCGTCCTGATGAAACATGTCGCGGTTGTGTGCGGCGCCGGGGTGGCGACCTCCTCGGTGATCCGCAAGCGCATCGAGGCGCATTACGACGTTCGCAAGATTGACGTGAACGTTACGCAGGCAACCGTGATGGATTTGCTGTCGCCGCAGTTTTCCGCCGATGCGATTGTCACGACGGTCACGATTCCCACGTC
>OBJZ01000066.1_pt1 | contig 101196 bp, 89 predicted proteins | sample 1481641 | NCBI WGS metagenome assembly OBJZ01 (sample SAMN02364493, study PRJEB22542) | human gut metagenome | isolation source: fecal sample | host: premature infant | place: USA: Chicago, IL | collected 2012-01
AAAGAGGCACGCGAGCTGGGTTCAGAACGTCGTGAGACAGTTCGGTCCCTATCCAGCGTGGGCGTAAGAAATTTGAGAGGATCTGTCCTTAGTACGAGAGGACCGGGATGGACATACCGCTGGTGTACCAGTTGTTCCGCCAGGAGCATAGCTGGGTAGCTACGTATGGAATTGATAAGTACTGAAAGCATCTAAGTACGAAGCAGGCCTCAAGATAAGATTTCTAAGAGTAGGTAAAGAAAATACCTTTGATAGGTCCAAGGTGTAAGTGCAGTAATGTATTAAGCTAATGGATACTAAACTTTAAATCTTGACTGGAAATATTTTTTGCTGATTTAGAAGGTTCAAAAATATGGTGATGATGGCATAAGGGATACACCTGTTCCCATACCGAACACAGAAGTTAAGCCTTATAACGCCGATGGTACTCGGAGGGCAACCTCCCGGGAGACTAGGTAGTCGCCAAACAATATAGTTACGATAGCATGAGGGATACACCTGTTCCCATACCGAACACAGAAGTTAAGCCTCATAACGCCGATGGTACTCGGAGGGCAACCTCCCGGGAGACTAGGTAGTAGCTAAACAAAAATATCTAAGCAATTTAGATAAAAAACTTGACAGCGATATAAAACATATGTTATAATATTATCGTTGTAGTGCTTAGGTAGCTCAATGGTGGAGCACCCGGCTGTTAACCGGTAGGTTGTGGGTTCGAGTCCCACCCTGAGCGCCAAATATTGTCTGCGCCGGGGTGGCGGAACTGGCAGACGCACAGGACTTAAAATCCTGCGGTGGTTAAACACCGTATCGGTTCGATTCCGATTCTCGGCACCATAACCCTACTACTCTAACTAATATCGCGGGATGGAGCAGTTTGGTAGCTCGTCGGGCTCATAACCCGAAGGTCGTAGGTTCAAATCCTACTCCCGCAACCAATAATTTTTAGGCCCTATGGTCAAGCGGTTAAGACACCACCCTTTCACGGTGGTATCCCGGGTTCGAATCCCGGTAGGGTCACCAACATGGAAGTATAGCTCAGTTGGGAGAGCATCTGCCTTACAAGCAGGGGGTCACAGGTTCGAGCCCTGTTACTTCCACCAAAGTTTGATTTAATATGTAAATCATCATTTTAGAGAAAATCTTCGTACAAGTAGACGTCATTTTGACGCCACTTCGTGGAGACTCCTCTCAGCGCCGGAGAGGCGTATTTATGGCTCGGTAGTTCAGCTGGTTAGAATGCCGCCCTGTCACGGCGGAGGTCGTGGGTTCGAATCCCATCCGAGTCGCCATTTGGATTGCAATAGTGATCCAATGTGCTGATGTAGCTCAATTGGTAGAGCAATTGATTTGTAATCAATAGGTTGTAGGTTCAAGTCCTATCATCAGCTCCAATAATATTTTGGAAATTAAATATATGGGGATGTTCCAGAGTTGGCCAAATGGGACGGACTGTAAATCCGTTAGCTTAGCTTTCAGTGGTTCGAATCCGCTCATCCCCACCAATTTTTTACACCTATGCGGGTGTAGCTCAGTGGTAGAGCCCCAGCCTTCCAAGCTGGTTGCGAGGGTTCGATTCCCTTCACCCGCTCCATATGCACCCTTAGCTCAGCTGGATAGAGCATCGGACTTCTAATCCGTGTGTCCCAGGTTCGAATCCTGGAGGGTGCGCCATGACAATTTCTAAAGTAAGACTGGAACTTATAAAAACGAAAAAAAGCTTGACAGCTTAAATCGTTTATGATATAATTATACCGTACTTTGAACGTTGGGATATAGCCAAGTCGGTAAGGCACCAGACTTTGACTCTGGTATGCGTAGGTTCGAGTCCTGCTATCCCAGCCAATATGATCCATTAGCTCAGCCGGTAGAGCACCTGACTTTTAATCAGGGTGTCCGGAGTTCGAATCTCCGATGGGTCACCAAAAAACAATATCCATCCTGTTTATCAGGGTGGAATTGGAAATTCGTCGACTATAGTATCGGCGATTTAATTTTATGGATATGTTTAAAATCTAAGCCATTTGATTACTTATCATTACATTTTAATATTTGGAGAGGTACCGAAGCGGTCATAACGGGGCGGTCTTGAAAACCGTTAGAGTCATTGGCTCACAAGGGTTCGAATCCCTTCCTCTCCGCCAAAAGCAAGCTTAATATAAAGCGAAGCTATAAGCTTTGTAGCTTATGGAGAAGTACTCAAGTGGCTGAAGAGGCTCCCCTGCTAAGGGAGTAGATCCTGTCAATAGGGATGCGAGGGTTCAAATCCCTCCTTCTCCGCCATAACTTGCCCAGATAGCTCAGTCGGTAGAGCAGGGGACTGAAAATCCCCGTGTCGGTGGTTCGATTCCGCCTCTGGGCACCAATTTTTTTGGATAGATAGGTTTATCTTACAACCGGTTAATATTACTATCAATCTTAATATAGGGGAGTAGTTCAGCTGGCAGAACGTCGGTCTCCAAAACCGGATGTCGCGGGTTCAAATCCTGTCTCCCCTGCCACATATGGACCTGTAGCTCAGGTGGTTAGAGCGCACGCCTGATAAGCGTGAGGTCGGTAGTTCGAGTCTACTCAGGTCCACCATAAAATTAAGTAACAATTAACTTTTGTTTTTGTGGGCCTCTAGCTCAGTCGGTTAGAGCGCCCGGCTCATAACCGGTAGGTCCAGGGTTCGAGTCCCTGGAGGCCCACCAAACATCTCATCTATGAGGTGTTTTTTTTTGCCAAACAACCGGTTATGAGCACACTCATAACTGTTCTCTGGGCTCATTTTATTCGCCTCAGAGATTTTAAATGCTAACTCATTTAAAACCCTACAAGGGACAAGACCACAGGGTTCGAGTCCCTAAAGGCCCACCAAACATCTCATCTATGAGGTGTTTTTTTCCTTATATGATGGTTATGAGACTCCTTGTAAAACTTTCGTATGTAGTAGGCTTATTGAATACTCGATTGTTATGAATATTTTAGTGAGAACTCACTATACCTTCTGCCTTAATATTCAATAATTGGCTATTTAAGTTCACTAAGTGCTTATTTTTCAGGGTTAATATTTCTAAATAGTGGAATTTCTATAAGATCCATTATTCAAATCCCTAAATAGTTGCAAAAATCTCTACTATTTTCTAGAACTATTTCTTTCTGCTTAGAGATTTTAATATTGCTACATTCATTTTTCTTTAAGTTTTAGCTAAGTTATAAATGTTTTAAGATAATTTTATTCTTTTTTATGTGGGCAACGTGTGGGCTTTTATTAGTTTATTAATTATAAATGTTTATCATAGTTTATATTTAGATATAGCTCTTAAATGTATAACATAACATATGTTTTTCGATTTAATTACGCAAATTGTTATTCATTATATTTTTTATATCTTAACTTTATATATAAATACATAAATATCTAGTATAATAGCTAGTATATAGGAGGACATATGGATAAGAAGATTAGTGAAGAGTATAAGATTGTTTGTGAGATGATTGATTTGTATCATAGGAAGAATGATAAATTTTCTGATAGTGAGATTGGTGAGCTTAAGGCCTATGTCAAAAAGAAACTTTCTTCTTGTCCTCATGGGGCTAATAAGCCTTTTTGTTCATATTGTAAGATTCACTGTTATGAGCCCAAAATGCGTGATAAGATTCGTGAGATTATGAGATTTTCAGGACCACGTTTTATTTTTTATAGACCTTATGAGTCCATAAAGCATCTTTTACATAAATCTAGTTTTATAAGAAATTTTGCAAGTAAAAAGGCTTACAGAAAATAATTTCTGTAGGCCTTTTCTTTATTCGATATCTAAGTCTAGTGGCTCATCTATCGTTTCTGATACATATTTGCCGTCTTTTTTTCTTTGTTTTACACATTCTGTGAGTAGGTATTCTATTTGTCCATTTATAGATCTAAAATCATCTTCGGCCCATTGGGCAATTTGATTGTATAGTTTCTCCGATACCCTTAGGGGTATTTGTTTTTTGGCCATTAATACAAGCTTCCTGTGTTGACTATTGGGTTTGCTTCATGGTTACCACAAAGAACAACGAGGAGATTTGATACCATAGCGGCTTTTCTTTCTTCGTCTAGATCTACCACTCCATTTTCTTCAAGTTTATCAAGGGCCATTTCTACCATGCCTACTGCTCCATCTACTAGCATTGCTCTCGCATTGATTAGGGCAGATGCTTGTTGTCTTTGTAGCATTGCTGCGGCAATTTCAGATGAGTAAGATAGGTGGGTGATCCTTGCTTCTATTATCTCAAGACCTGCAAATTCTACTCTTTTTTGTATTTCTTCTTTGATTCTTCTAGCAACTATTTCACTAGAGCCTCTAAGAGATCCGTCATCTGGTTCACCATCACCTGTTGTGTCGATTTGATAATGTGGGTTAACATCGTATGGATATTGACGGACTATGTTTCTTAGGGCTGTATCTGTTTGAAGGGATAGATATTCCTTGTAATTGTCTACATTAAATACTGCCTTGGCAGTGTCATTTACCTTCCACATTACTGCTATGCCGATTTCTACAGGATTGCCTAAATAATCGTTGATTTTTTGCTTACTGTTATTTAGAGTCATTACCTTTAGTGAAATCTTCTTATTGGTAGATTGGTAGGAATTTGACTTATCAAAAATCTTTATGCCATCACTTACATCACCAGATTGACCTAGCTTGGTGTTGGCAGCAGGATTTACTGCAGAAACGAAAGGATTTACATAATAGAAGCCTTCACCTTTTATAGTTCCAATGTATTTACCAAAAAGTGTTAGGACTAGTGACTCTTGAGGTTTTAGAAGCTTAAGACCCAAAAGCATAATCCAACCTAAGAGAACGTAGGCTATAGCTATTACTAGAAATACAACATTTAAGCTTGTGTAATTGCCGCTATCTATTGTGTTTCCGTTGACTACTATAGTTAAAATTGCTCCAGCTAGAAGGACTAGGTAGATCATTAGTACAAATATTCCGTTCTTTTTTGCCTTTAGAATTTTCTCTTCGACATTATCAGAGTTTTCGAGTTTCTTTTCCAATTTGTCCATATTTTGCTCCTTATATTCATTTGATATCATTATGATATCACTATAATTTCACTTAGTCAATACGCCTAGATAGATTTTATAGAGTTTTTAAATGATTTTATTATGAGATTGGGGTAAAGATATTGAAATATCAGTTAGAATTGTGAAGATAATAAGGATAATTTCCTAGAAGTGGCAGAAGTCTTTAATAGAAAAATCCATGAACCTCTTAAAAGAGAATTCATGGACCTGTGATATATAGAAATAGAAAATACTTACCATAAGTTAAGAGAAAATATTTAGAATTTCTTCTCTATTATGACTATGTATGGGGCGATTGTACCTTTGTTTGGGTATGAAATTTTCATTATTGCGTATTTATTATTGGGAAGGCTTGCTATAAAGTCTTCTATTTTAGAAGCTTCTATTCTTCCTTGGTCGTGACCTGGATATATTGTGATATAAACTTTGGAGTTTTTTCTTAAAAGGTGGAGGAGTTTTCTTAGACTTTCTAGGGTGGATTCATAATTAGTTGCTATAGCCTTATCTCCCTTTGGGAGGTAGCCAAGATTATAGACTGCAAGATCGATTTTCTTTTTGAGATATTGATCTATGTTTGCGTGGCTGTCTAAGATAAATAGGAAGTTCTCCCTTTCTCCTAAGAGATTTTTAGTAGCTTCTTCTGCTTCCTTTTGGATATCGAAAGCGACTAGCCTTTTTGCTTTGATTTTGTCTAATATAAACAAGCTATCGTTGCCATTTCCTGCTGTCATATCTACGGCAAGGTCTATATCCTTTTCATTAGCCATCAAGGTTTTTACTAAATCAGTTACTCTTTCTATCATTTTTTCTCCTATAAAAAGATTTCACCATCAAGAGTGGGATCTTAGTAATTGTATTCGTTTGAAGTGTCAATGTCTCTAAAAAACGTAGATTCGGATGGAGTTTCACTTCTTATAGGCATGCCCATTCTGTGCATTTCGTTTAGCTTAAATATCATAAGATTGACATTTACATCATACATAGCTGCCAGTTGATTGTAGGTGTAGCCTTCTCTGATATCGTCCATTAACAAATCTTCGTCAAGTAGAAGGTGGGCTGCAAATATATTAGCTTCAAGTTCCATCTCTGAAGTTATATCAAATAGCTCGTATTCTATAAGATCTTCTGTTGCTTGGTCTTTGTGAAACATATCGTGGCCGAGTTCGTGAGCGAAAACCATATTTTGAATCCTCTCATCTACAAAGGGATTGTAGAATACAAAGCTAATTCCTTTGATGATCTTATACATTCCCAAAAGCTTGGTGTTTTTCTTAAAAGCTATGAGATGTACGTTCCTTTCTTCTAAAATCTGCCTTGGATCTCTAGTTTTGTGCTCTTTTATAAGCTCTAGTGCCTCGTTATAAATGTTATTGTAGGAAAGTCCCATTATTTGTCCTTGTTATCATTTTCTGATCTAGCTATGTAGTAGGCTTCTGTGATGGCATCTAGGATTGTTCTCTTATCTTCATCTGGAATTTGTCCACCAGCCATGAGCCCTATAACGCCATTTATCATATCCTCTGCGTCTTTTGCACCTTCTTTGCCGAAATTCTCTCTTGCCTTTAGGATAAATTCATCCTCATCTGTAACTAGATAGTCGTGGGTTGTATCTAGGTGTTCTGCTAGAAGGTCGTAAGTTTTTCTGTATCTTGGTTTTGATTGGCCTAGTTCATACCTAGAAATTGTCTTTGTAGATACTTGGCAGAGTTTAGCCAAGTCTTCTTGGCTTAGTTTCTTGATTTCTCTTAGTTCTTTGAGTTTATTTGCAAATCCCATATTTTCTCCTTTTAGTCATTGATAGACTCATATTTGTTGTTTATAGTTGACAAAAGACATTAGACGTCTTATAATTTAATTAAGTCATTTATTGTCTAATTATACATTAATAGTCTAAACAATTCAAGGAGATGTTATGAAAAGAGTTATACTACATTCAGATATGAACGCTTGTTATGCTTCTATAGAGGCGAAATTAAATCCAGAGCTTAGAGGAATAGCTATGGCTGTTGCCGGCAATCCTAAGAACAGGCATGGGATAATCCTTGCTAAAAGCCAGAAAGCAAAAGAAATGGGAGTTAAAACTGGTGAAACAATCTTGGAAGCTAAGAGTAAGTGTCCAAATTTAGTTATAGTTCCACCTCACTATGAAGAGTATCTAAAACATTCTAAGCTTGCTAGGAAACTTTACTATGAATATACCAACCAAGTAGAACCCTTTGGACTAGATGAATGTTTTCTAGATGTTACTGGTTCAACTCATCTTTTTGGAAGTGGAGAGGAGATTGCAAACGAGATTAGAGAGAGGATGAAAAAGGAACTCGGGATAACAGTCAGTGTCGGGGTAAGTTTTTGTAAGATTTTCGCCAAACTAGGAAGTGATATGAAAAAACCTGATGCTGTTACAATGATAAGCGAAGAAAACTTTAGAGACAAGGTTTGGCCTCTTCCTGTAAGAGAGATGGTTGGCATAGGTAGGGCAACTGAGAAAAAGTTAAACAGAATTGGAATATTTAGCTTAGGAGAGCTTGCTAATAGTGACCCAGATCTTATAAGAAATCTCTTGGGGATCAATGGTCTTTATCTATGGGAGTATGCTAATGGACTAGATATTCGCCCAGTAAGGGATAGGGATGACACTGAACCAATAAAATCTATAGGCAATTCCTCTACTTGTAGGAAAGATCTTTTAAACAATAACGAGGTTTTTAATGTCCTTCAGGAACTTTCTTTTTCTGTATCAAGGAGATTAAGAGAAGCAGAGCTTGAAGCCAAAGGAGTAGAGATTTTTGTAAGAAATAACAAACTCCAATCTTTTCACTACCAAAGTCCAATCAATCTTGCTAGTCAATCATCTATAGTTCTCGCAAGGTCTGGATTTGAGCTTTTCAAAGAAAAATATAGCTGGGACTTTCCAGTAAGGGCCGTTGGCATTAGAGCTATCAGGCTTAGAAAAGAAGGAGGCGGAAGTCAGATGGATGTTTTTTCTGACTATAAAAAATTTATAAAAGATGAAAAATGTGATGAAGCCATGTATAAGATTAGGAAAAAATATGGCAAAAAATCAATTAGCTTTCTAGCCTTGACTAGGGATATAAAACTTCCAGAGGAGCTAAACGAGATAGTTACTCTACCTATGAGCCATTATAATTCGTAAAATTGACCTGCTATTTATCAGGTTTTTTATTTACAAGATGATTTAGTTGTTATATAATAAGTATAACAGAGAAAGGAGGTCTTATGTTTTTAGCAATTGATTTTTCTTCAGATATTCCTATATATGAACAAATTAGAAGAGAAATTATTAAGGCTCTGGCGCAAGGATACCTAGCTTTTGGTCAAAGCCTTCCGTCTGTTAGACAGCTCGGATCAGATATTGGAGTCAACCTTCACACTGTAAACAAGGCCTACAAGCTCCTAGAAGAAGATGGAATAATAACAATGGATAGGAGATATGGCTCTAGGATAGTAGATGAAACTTTAGAAATAAATACCAAACAGGAAGAAAAAATAGCAGAAGAACTCGAATTTATAACAGCTCTTGCCAAGGTTAAGGGTCTAGGAAAAGATGAGTTTCTAGAAGATGTAGATAAGTTATGGGAGAAATACGATGAGTGAAAATACAAAACTTGCTATCTTTTATGCTGGCGTAATAATCTTACTTACAATACTTCAAGCCTTTGTTGATTCTTATTCTAAGAGAGGCTATATATTTGGAGTTAGAATGTCTAGCAGTCTATCAGAAAGTAAAAAGGCAAAAGAAATAATAAAAAATTACAAGATGCAGATAATTCTATTGGGAATATCCTTGGCGATTTTTATAGTTCTTATAAGTTATGTTATAGATAATTTTGCAGTGTTAAACATAATCTATATCCTAGCTATAATCCTCTTTTATCTTCCACTAATAGTAGCTAACAAGAAGTTAAAAAGCTTAGCTAAGACGGAAAAGATGGATAAGAAAAAGATTGTTAGCATAGAATATTCAAAGAATAAAATTTTTAACAAGAAAGAACTCTATACTTTATATCTTGGGCTTTTAGCTCTCATTATAATACTAGCTATAAAAATCCACCTTGACTATGAAAGCTATCCAGACGATTTGATTATGCAAATTAATGCTAATGGTAAAGTAAGTGAAGTAGCAGAAAAAACATATTTTAATGTCCAAAGTCCAAGTTTGATAAGTTTAGTGATGTTGGCATTGATATTTTTCTCAAATATTTCAATTGTTTTATCAAAGAAGAGGATAAGTCCTGATATGCCAGAAGAATCTCTAGCTAATGTCTTAACAACTAGAAGAATATGGACATATTATTGTGCTTTACTTGCTTTAATGTTAATAATCTTGTTTCAAGTTGGGATATCATCTTTGATGAAAAGTGGCGATACCCTACTTGTGAAGATATTAGCCATAATTGCTGTTGTATTTTCAGTTGGAGGTGGAATTATCATAGGAAAATTAAGGTCTGTAGACGGATCTGCCCTAAATAAAACGAAAAACTATGGTTATGAAGAAGAGGATGATAGGTGGATTCTGGGTGGCGCAATCTATTACAATCCTGACGATCCAGCTTTGTTTGTGGAAAAAAGGATAGGCGTAGGGACTACAATAAATGTCGGAAATAAATGGGGGAAGATCCTTATGGCTATAGGACCTGTCATTGTTTTGATTGTCTTAATAATTGACCTTGTTTTTTCTTAAGGAGGTTTTATGTTAGAGATAAAAAATGTATCTAAATCTTTTGGCAAAGTAAAGGCCTTAGATAATGTAAGTTTCAATGTTGAAAAAGGAAATTTGTTTGGTCTGATTGGACAAAATGGAGCAGGAAAGTCTACACTTTTTAGGTGTATAATGGATTTTTTCGACGAATATGAAGGAGAAATCCTCTATGATGGAAATCTTATGAAAAGCCTTCCTCTGGAAAAGATTGGATTTTTACCAGAAGAAAGGTCGCTTTCACCTAAGAAAACTATAGAAGAAGAGATAAGGTATTTTGCAAGGCTAAACTTGATGAAGGGTCTTGATAAGAAAACCCTCCAAAAATATTTCGACAAATTTGAAATAAAGGGAAAACTAAATGATAAAATAAAAGATCTATCAAAGGGTAACCAGCAAAAAGTACAACTTCTGGCAAGTCTTATCTACAAACCTGATTTTCTAATCTTAGATGAGCCGTTTTCTGGTCTTGATCCTTACAATATTAGATTATTGCAAGATATAATCAAGGAAGTCAATGAATTAGGTACGACAATCATATTTTCATCTCACAATATGGAAAATATTGAAGATATGTGTAACAAACTTGTCATGCTCAAAGATGGGCAAGTAGTCCTAGAAGGATCACCAAAAGAGATTAGAAATTCTTATCCAAAAGATAAACTTCTAATAGAATGTGAAGAAGATATTTCTGATATATTAAACGATTTTGTAATAACATATACGAAAGATTCTAATACTTACAGAATAAAGCTAAACGACCCAACCGATGGAAGGAAAATATATGAAATACTTAGAGAAAAGTTTGACTATATTCCAGTGTTTGCCCAAACACCTCCGAGTCTAAATGAAATTTTTACAAGAAAGGTAGAAGAAGATGTCTAGATTTTTGACAGTTGCCATAGATTCGTGGAAAAAACAAATTAAGTCGCTAGCCTTTTGGATAATGGTTCTGATGCCTGTAATCATGATGCTAGCAAGTACTGCGGTTAGCTATTTCTCAAATGATACAAAAAGCCAAGAAACATATATAGTTTGTGATGAAAAGCTAGGAGAATATTTTAAAGATATAGAAGGATTTAAAATATCTAATAAAAATGAAGCCAAAGAAAAAATGGATGATAAAAAAATAGGAAGCTTTGCAGAAATAACAGAAGAATCTGGCATACTAGTTGCAAAATACCACACTAGAAACCTCGATTCTAATGAAATAGCTTCCTTTAATCTAAAACTTAAAGAGGCACAAAATTCTTTAAATATAAAAAATGCTCAAATAAGAAAAGATAAACTTGAGATTTTAGAAAGACAGGCTTCATTTAATATTGTTGAAGATGAGGGTGGACAGTCTTTCATAATGTATGGCGCCTACTTTGCCCTAATATTTTATATGTATTTGATGTTAGTGATGTATTCTAATGTATTGGTTGTAGAGATTGCGACAGAAAAGGGATCAAAGATGATTGAATTTATCTTCTCTTCAATAAAGGCAGGAACGTATTTTGCAGGAAAAATCTTGGGCAATTTCCTGGCTATCATAAGTCAAACTCTGATATATGGCATTTTAGGCGGCATAGGCTTTTATTTTGTAAAAAGCTATGGAATATTGGATAAACTAAATATAGATATACGAGCCTACCTAGGCGGCATAAATATTTTAATGTTAGTAGAAATTGGAGTCTTGGTTATCCTGAGCCTACTTATATTTATGATAGTAGCTGCAATGCTCGGGTCTCTTGCCCAGAAGCAAGAAGATGCTGGCAAAGTTGCAACTCCAATGATGCTTGTAATCATGTTTGCCTTTTTCACATCTATGGTATTTATGGGTAAGGATGAAAATCTTTTAGTAAAAGTTTTGTCATATTTACCTTTTACATCAGTTTTCTTTATGCCTCTTAGAATGATAAAGAAAAGCGTAGGACTAGGATCAGGATTAATATCTATTATAATACTAATGATTTCTATAGTAGGTGTATATAAAATCTCAAGCAAAATCTACAAGAAAAATATTTTGAACTACTCATCAAGATCTTTTATCAGAAGGTCATTTAGAAAATCTTAACAATTATTTTAAATCTCCCTTACAGGTTAAGGGAGATTTTCTTTTAGAATTTACTATGTTTCAAAAAACCGTTTTCTGTGTTAAAATTAAAGTATAAAGGTAAAGGAGTTTTGTATGAACGTATATGAAAAAGCTTTAGAAAAACACGAACAATGGCAAGGAAAAGTTGCAACAGAAGTAAAGGCCAGAGTTAACAATGCAGAAGATTTGACCTACGCTTACACTCCTGGAGTTGCTGAACCTTGCAGAGAAATCGCCAAGGATGAGAAGAAAGCCTATACATACACATCAAAGGCTAACACAATAGCAGTTGTAAGTGACGGATCAGCTGTTTTGGGACTTGGAAATATTGGACCTAAGGCTGCGATGCCTGTTATGGAAGGAAAATCAGTATTATTCAAAGAATTCGGTGATGTAAATGCTGTTCCAATAGTATTAGATACTCAAGATGCAGAAGAAATCATAGAAACAGTTAAAAATATTGCCCCAGGTTTTGGTGGAATAAATCTCGAAGATATTTCTTCTCCAAGATGTGTCTATATAGAAGAAAAACTAAAGGAAATGCTTGATATACCAGTATTTCATGATGACCAACACGGAACAGCCATAGTAACTCTTGCAGCTTTGATAAATGCTTTAAAAATTGTAGGGAAAAATAAAGAAGATATCAAAGTTGTTATATCTGGAGCTGGAGCAGCAGGCTATTCCATAGCAAAACTTTTAAGAGATTACGGAGTAAAACACATCATAGCTTGTGATTCGAGAGGATCAATTAACAGCGACCACCTAAAGGGAGATAACCCAGTAAAGGCAAGAATTGCCGAGTTTACTAACGAAGAAGACTTCAAGGGAAGTCTAAAAGAAGCTATGGTAGCAAGCGACGTCTTTGTAGGAGTATCAGCTCCAAATATTATTGATGGAGAAGATATTAAAAACATGAATGATGATGCTATTGTATTTGCCATGGCAAATCCTGTTCCGGAAATTGACTATGACGAAGCTAAAGAAGCAGGAGCACGAATCCTTGCAACAGGTAGAAGTGACTATCCGAACCAAATTAATAATGTCCTTGCCTTCCCAGGAATATTTAGAGGAGCACTAAACGCTCATGCAAGTGCTATAACAGATGAGATGAAACTAGAAGCGTCCAAGGCTCTAGCAGCAATGGTAACAGATGATAAATTAAACGAAGAATATATAATACCAGGTGCTTTTGAAGAAAATGTAGCCCAAAAGGTTGCAAAAGCTGTAGAAGACTTGGCTAAATAAGATAAAGCTTCCACCTTACAGGTGGGAGTTTTTTTATGAAAAATAAATAACAAACAATCAAAATTAATCAAATAAAATACTTAAAGAAAAAAATAATTTTCTTGACAAAGGTTTTCTAAGGTGTTATATTATAATTAATTAAAACGTTTTAATGGAGTTTAATATGGCAACTATAAAAGATGTCGCAAGACTTGCGGGAGTATCTATAACTACTGTTTCTATGGTACTAAACAAGACAAACGACAAAATCTCAGATAAAACTAAAGAAAAAGTTTTTCTAGCGGCAAAAGATTTGGGATACAATCCAAACAAGTACGCAAAGGCACTTGCTAGCAAGAAGAGCAACATAATTATGGCGATAATTCCAGATATAGCCAATCCATTTTTTTCTTTGTTGGTAAAGTATTTGACAAATTATTCCTTAAAACACGATTATTTCTTATATATCCACAACACTAACAACAAGAAAATAAAAAAAGGAGAGTTTGAAAATCTTCTAAAGAGTAACTACGCAGCGGCGTGTCTAGTAGTTGATAGAAATATAAATAAAATTAGTCAAAGAATAATAGAAGATTACAACGTGATATTTTTAGATGAAGTTAACTTTACAGATAAAAAAACTCACTTAGTCACTGGAAACAATGAAATTGGAGGAATGATGGCTATGAATTATCTCTTGGATAGGGGCTTTAGAAATATAGGAATATTGATTGGACCAAGGTCTACTGCCAACTCATCAAGAAGGCTATCCGGAGCAATAAAAGCAGCTATGAACCGTGATATTTACATAGATTCAAAAAATATTATCCACGGAGACTATTCCTACGAGGGTGGCTACAAGGCTGGGAAGTTTTTTCTAGATAGAGGGGTAGATGCTATATTTTCTTTTGCAGATATGTCTTCTTACGGTTTGCTAAATTATTTTTCTGAGAATAGTATAAGAGTTCCAGAAGATATTTCTTTGATAAGCTATGATAATTTATACCTAAACAAGATTATAAGTCCAAGACTTACATCAATTGACCAAAACCTTGAAGACTTGGCTAGAAGAGCCATAGAAATGGCGGATGATTTGATTAACAAAAAAGAAACGCTAGATAGGATTATGATAAAACCTCATCTAGTAGAAGGAGAAAGTGTAGGTAGGAAGAATGAAAATAATTAATTTTGGTTCTGTCAATATCGATATATTCTTTGCAGTAGAGCACATTGTTAGACCTGGTGAAACCATCAGTGCAAGGGATATAGAAAGAAGAGCTGGAGGTAAGGGGCTCAATCAATCAGTAGCTCTTGCGAAAAATTCTGATGAAGTTTACCATGTTGGAAATATTGGAAGTGATGGAGAATTTCTTGCTGATTATCTAGTTAGCCAAGGAATAAATACTGATTTTCTAAGAAAAAGCGACAATCTAACTGGAAATGCCCTAATCCAAGTAGACGATGCAGGAGAAAATTGCATAGTCCTCTACAAGGGAGCAAATTTTGACAATGATAAAGATTTTGTAGATGAAGTTTTCTCTCACTTTGAAAAGGGAGATATCCTAGTTTTACAAAATGAAATAAACATGATGGATTACATAATAGATAAGGCCTATGAAAAAGGTCTAAAGATTGTCCTAAATCCATCTCCAATAACAGAAGAAGTTAAGAAATTTGACTATGAAAAGATCGACCTTCTTTTAGTAAATGAACACGAATCAAAAGCTATAAGTGGCATTGATGATATTGAAGAAAACATCGAATATTTTAGAAAGACCTATCCTAAATTAAAGCTTGTAATCACCTTGGGCAGCAAGGGATCAATATATATTAGCGAAAATGACCTAATAAGACAAGATGCTTACAAGGTAGAGGCTATCGATAGTACAGGAGCAGGTGATACTTTTACAGGATATTTTGTAGCAAACTTCTACAAAGGAGTAGATGTAAACAAGTGTTTGGAGCTTGCAACCAAGGCATCAGCACTTTCAGTAACTAAAAAAGGAGCGAGCGGTTCGATACCAAACCAAGAAGAAGTTATTAATTTTAAAAAGGAGCTTATATGAAACTTAAGGGAATCTTAAATAGTGATATAGCTAAGGGCCTAGCTGATTTAGGTCATACAGATTTGATAGCTATAGGAGATTGTGGTCTGCCAATTGATCCAGAGAAGAAAATCGACATTTCCTTAAAACTTGGAGAGCCAAAGTTTATAGATGTACTTGAGGTATTGTTGGAAGATTTTTCTGTAGAATATTATTATTTAGCTGAAGAAATAAAAGAAAACAATCCAGACCAAGAAAAAAACATAGAAAAATTATTGGAAAGTGTGGAATGTGAGTACATCAGCCACGAAGATTTTAAGAAAAAACTAGCTGATGTAAAATTTGTTATAAGAACTGGAGAAACAACCCCATATTCTAATATAATTCTTCAATCTAAAAATATTTTTTAGGAGCAAGTCATGAAAGTAGAAATGAAAAACATATACAAGTCCTTCGGGAAAAATGATGTTTTGATGGGAGTAGACTTTACAGTAGGTGAGGGAGAGATTCACGCCTTAGTTGGAGAAAATGGTGCTGGCAAATCAACCCTTATGAATATCTTATCAGGAGTATTAGCTAAGGATAAGGGAGATATATTAGTTGACGGGAAAAAGGTAGACATAACTGATACCAATGTTGCCAAAGACTTGGGGATTAGTTTTATCCACCAAGAGCTATCCGACTGGCCAGAGCTTAGCGTAATGGATAATATTTTCATGAACAATGAGCTTAGGAAAGGCCTTTTCTTAGACAGAAGTACTATGAGAAAAAGATGTAAGGAACTTTTGGCAAACTTTGATTTAGATATTGATCCAGATATGAAGGTAGCGAAGCTTTCCGTAGGTCAAAGGCAAATGATGGAAATAGCCAAGGCAAACCTAAACAAGGTTAACCTCTTAATCTTAGATGAGCCTACAAGTGCCCTTACAAATAATGAGATAGATAAACTTTTTAAACTTATAAAAAAACTTAGAGATCAAAATGTTTCTATGATTTATATTTCCCATAGGATGGAGGAAATATTTGCCCTAACTAACAAGATCACAGTCATGAGAGACGGCAAGAGTGTGGCAGTCCTTGATACTAACGAAACTAATGAAAAAGAAGTAGTAAGCCACATGGTTGGTAGAGATATTGGAGATTTCTATCCAGAGATGGATGCAGAAATTTCTAATACAAAAATTGAACTTAAAAACTTTACCAGAAAAGGATATTATGAAGATATCAATATCCACGCCAAAAAAGGAGAAGTCCTTGGTATATCTGGCCTAATGGGAGCAGGTAGAACTGAAATTATGAGATCTCTATTTGGTCTTGATCCTAAGGATTCGGGCGAAGTTTTCATAGACGGAAAAAAGGTGGAGATTAAAAATCCAATAGATGCCATCAAAAACAAGATTGGCTTTGTAACAGAAAACAGACAAGAAGAAGGACTTGTTTTAGATGAATCTATAAGAGAGAATATTTCTGTTCTAAACTTCGATAAGTTTTGCAAAAATTCTTTTATAGATAGAAAAGATGAAAACAAACTATCAGATGGTTTGGTAGATAGCTTTAGGGTTAAGACACAATCTAGTGAAACTAAGGTAAAAGATTTATCTGGAGGTAACCAACAAAAGGTAGTATTTGCCAAATGGTATGCAATAGGTCCAGAAATCCTAATCCTAGATGAGCCAACCAAGGGAGTAGACGTTGGTGCCAAAAGAGAAATCTACGATTTAATCAAAGACCTTACAGAAAAAGGAGTTTGTGTAATATTGATTTCAAGCGATTTGCCAGAACTTTTAAGCCTATCTAACAGGATATATGTAATATGTGAAGGAAAAGTACAAGGAGAGATTTTAAGCGAGGATGCAGATCAAGAAAAGATTATGACCCTTGCAACAGGAGGAAGATTATGAATAGTATAAAAAAACAATTCAAAGAAAATCAAAATCTAGGCACCATAGCCGCCTTGATTATTCTTATAGTTTTTGTAAGTGTTTTAAATCCTGCATTCTTGCAAGTAAACAACTTACTAAACCTTATGCGTCAACTAATAATAAATGGATTCATAGCGCTTGGTATGACCTTTGTAATCCTAACTGGGGGTATAGACTTATCAGTAGGATCAACCCTAGCTTTTACATCAGCTATCTTTGCAGGACTCTTACAAAACGGCATGAACACAGGCCTTGCTATTGTAATTACTCTAGCTCTTGGACTCGCTTTGGGTTTAATAAATGGACTTTTGATTACCAAAGGAAAACTTGCACCATTTATTGTAACTCTAGCAACCATGACTATATTTAGGGGACTAACCCTAGTTTACATGGACGGACGTCCAATCTCAGGACCAAAAGATAACTTTGCCTTCCAATTTTTAGGCAAAGGACAAGTTTTTGGTATACCTTTCCAAGTAATACTATTTTTAATAGTTTATATAGTCCTATCCACCTTATTAAACAAAACATCCCACGGTAGGAAAATATTCGCAGTAGGTGGCAATGAAAAGGCAAGCTTTATATCAGGTATCAAAATTGACAAGGTAAAAGTACTTGTTTATGTAATATCAGCACTAATGGCTGTAGTATCAGGTCTAGTTCTAACATCAAGACTAAACTCAGCTCAACCAACAGCAGGATCAGCCTACGAAATGGATGCCATAGCAGCAGTTGTACTTGGAGGAACAAGCATGACTGGGGGAAGTGGTTCTCTAACAGGAACCTTAATCGGTATTCTAATATTAGGAGTATTAAACAACGGGTTAAACTTATTAGGGGTATCAAGTTTTTACCAACAAATCGTAAAAGGTGTTGTAATCTTAATAGCTGTACTAATTGACAGAAAGAGAAACAAATAGGAGATATTTATGAAAAAACTAAGAAGATTATTATCAGTAATGCTAGTAGCCTTGTTTGTAATAACAGGATGTAGCATAGAAGGACAAAACAAAGACGCTGACAAAAAAGAAGTTAGCCAAGAAGAAAAAGCAAAAGATGGAGATATCAAAATCGGTGTTTCCCTATCAACTCTAAACAACCCATTCTTCGTATCAATCAGAGAAGGCGTTGAAGAAGTAGCACAAAATGAAAACGTAGAAACAGTAATAACAGATGCTCAAAACGATTCATCAACTCAAAACAACCAAGTTGAAGACCTTATCACCCAAGGAGTTGATCTCATAGTAATCAATCCAGTAGACTCAACTGCAATCTCAACATCTGTACAAAAAGCTAATGAAGCAAACATTCCTGTAATATGTGTTGATAGAAAATCAGACGAAGGAGAACTAGTAAGCTTCATAGCAAGTAACAACGTAGAAGGTGGAAAGCTTGCAGGAGAATATATCCTAGAAAAAGTAGGAGAAAACGCTGAAGTAATCCAATTAGAAGGAATCCCAGGTGCAAGCTCAACTCGTGAAAGAGGAGAAGGATTTACTGAAGCAACTGATGGAAAAATTAACCTATTAGCAAGCCAAACAGCAAACTTCGATAGGGCGGAAGGAATGACAGTAATGGAAAATCTCCTTCAAGCTCACCCAGATGTAAAAGCAGTATTCTGTCAAAACGATGAAATGGCACTAGGAGCTAGCGAAGCTGTCAAAGCAAGCGGTAAAGACGTTACTATAGTTGGATTTGACGGAAACGACGATGCAATAAAGGCAGTAGAAGAAGGAATGCTATCAGCAACAGTTGCCCAAAAACCACAAGAAATGGGAAAACTCGCAATCGAAACAGCTCTAAAATATCTAAAAGGTGAACAAGTAGAAGAACAAGTAGACTCACCACTTGAGTTAATCAAGAAATAACAAAATCTTCCCCTAATAAAACCTAAAGTAAGATAAGACTTATAAAGAGCTTGAAATGAACATTTCAAGCTCTCTTTTGTAGAAATATTCAATAAAGGAGTAAAAATGAAATTTTTCTTAGACACAGCAAACATAGACGAAATAAAAAGAATAAATGACCTAGGACTTTGTGATGGAGTAACAACTAACCCATCCATAATAAAAAAAGAAGGCAAGGACTTTGAAACAGTAGTAAAAGAAATAGCAAGTATAGTAGATGGTCCAGTATCAGCAGAAGTAACAAGCTACACCTATCACGAAATGGTAGAAGAAGCAAGGAAACTTGCAGCTTGGAAAGAAAACATAGTAGTAAAAATCCCAATGACAGAAGATGGACTAAAAGCAATAAACACCCTAAGTAAAGAAGGCATAAAAACCAACTGTACCCTAATCTTTTCAGTATCCCAAGGAATAATGGCAATGAAAGCAGGAGCAACCTACATCTCACCATTCATGGGAAGAATAGACGATATGGGCGAATCAGGAAAAAAACTAATAGAAAACCTAAGAAGAATAATAGACATCTACGGATATGAATCAGAAATAATAGCAGCAAGCATAAGACACATCAACCACCTAGAACAAGCAGCCCTAGCAGGAAGCCACATAGCAACAATCCCAGGATCAATCTTTGAAAAACTATGGACTCACCCACTAACAACAGCAGGAATAGAATCCTTCAAAAAAGACTGGGATGCCTTTCAAAATAGATAAAAAATAGGAGTTAGTTTCTAAAAAAAGCAAAACCTTTCCTCCCTTAATTTCATTTTATATAAAAAATATAAATTACTTTTAGGTTTTGCGATTAATTTGAGGCTAGCTCCCCTTTTTGGCTAAAAATTAATGAAAAATATAGTAAAATATAATATAGAGAATAATTAAGAAGGAGTTTAAATGTTTACTAATAATGACAAGTTGGCAGTCAATGCCATAAGAGCCCTATCTATCGCTCAAATTGAAAAAGCTAATAGTGGACACCCAGGATTACCAATGGGTGCAGCACCAATGGCTTATGTTCTATACAACAAAATCCTAAAGGCAAATCCTAAAAATGCATCATATTTCGATAGAGATAGATTTATCCTATCAGCAGGTCATGGTTCTTCTATGCTATATTCCTTAATCCACCTAGCAGGTTACAATTTACCAATAGAAGAGCTAAAGAACTTTAGACAAAGCGGATCACTTACTCCAGGTCACCCAGAATATGGCCACACAGAAGGAGTAGAGGTAACTACAGGTCCTCTCGGTCAAGGAATCGCCCAAGCAGTTGGTATGGCTGTAGCTGAAAAACACATGGCAGCTTTATACAACAAGGATGATATGAAAGTTATAGACCACTATACTTATGCCCTATGTGGTGATGGAGACTTGATGGAAGGTGTTTCTTACGAGTCTATGAGTCTTGCTGGACATTTAAATCTTAACAAACTAATAGTTTTATATGATTCAAATGATATATGTCTAGACGGTGATCTTTCTACTTCATTTTCAGAAAATGTAGAAGCTAGAGTTAAGGCACAAAACTGGAACTACATAAAAGTAGATGATGGCAATGATTTAGACAAGATTTATGAAGCAATCACAAGTGCCAAAGAAAACGAAAATGGAGCAACTCTAATCGAAGTAAAAACTGTTATAGGTTATGGATCAGCTAACCAAGGAACTAACAAGGTTCACGGAGCACCAATTGGCGCAGAGGATTTCGCAGCTGCAAAGAAAGTTTACGGTTGGGACTATGAAGACTTCGTTATACCAGAAGAAGTATATGAAACATTTAAAGAAGGCGTAGCTAAAGCTGGTAAAGAAGCGAATGATAAGTGGGATGAAACATTAAAATCTTACCAAGAAAAATATCCAGAAGATTATAAGGAATTGATGGCAGGTATCAATAGAGAATTGCCAGAAAATTTCATCGAGGAAGTTAAAAAATACGATTCATCTATGAAAGATATCGCAACAAGAGCTTCTGGTGGAGAAATAATTCAAGACCTTTCTAAAATCACTAGAAACTTCTGGGGCGGATCTGCAGACCTATTTTCATCTAACAAGACAAATATAAAAGATACCAAGGCATTTAGAGACGAAAGTCCATGTGGTAGAAATATTTGGTATGGTGTGCGTGAGTTTGCTATGGCTGCTATAGGAAATGGTATTATGGCTCATGGCGGTAGCTTCCATCATGTATCAACCTTCTTCGTATTTTCTGACTACCTAAAGGCAGCGGTTAGACTATCAGCTCTATCAGGCCTTCCACTAACTTATGTTATGACTCACGATTCTATAGCTGTTGGTGAAGATGGTCCAACTCACGAACCAATTGAACAACTCGCTATGCTTAGAGCTATACCAAACACAGTTGTCCTAAGACCAGCTGATGCAAACGAGACAAGACTCGCTTGGAAGGTTGCTATAGAAAGCAAGGATAAACCAGTTGTGATTGCCCTAACTAGACAGAATGTTCCAAACCTAAAAGAAACTGAAGGCATAACAGATATTTCTAAGGGAGCATATGTTGTTAAGGATAGCGAAAATCCAGACCTTGTTCTAATAGCAACAGGATCTGAAGTTTCCCTAGCTCTTGATACTGCAAAGGCGCTTGAAGAAGATGGTAAATCTATCAAAGTTGTATCTATGCCATCAATGGAATTATTTAGAGCCCAAGATGAAGAGTACAGAAACCAAGTTATAAATAAAAAGGTTAAGAAAGTATCCATAGAAATGGGGACAACCTTTGGTTGGACAGAGTGGACAGGAACTTGTGGTCTAAATATCGGTATAGATAGATTCGGAATCTCTGGCAAGGGAGATGAAGTTCAAGAAGAACTTGGATTTACAGTAGAAAAAATTAAAAAACAAATTAATGATAAGTTTTTTAAATAGAAATTAATATATAGGCAGACCTTGGTTTGCCTATTTTTTCTTTAGTTATACAATATTAGTTAGAAAAAGGAGGGAGATATGGGAAAAAGAGAGAAACTATGGCAGCTTTTTAAGTCAACTTTATATCTGTCAGCTTTCACTTTCGGTGGAGGATATGTGATTATTTCTCTGATGAAAGATACTTTTGTTGACAAATTAGGGTGGATTGACAAGGATCAAATGCTAGATATGACTGCCCTTGCCCAATCAGCTCCCGGAGCTGTAGCTGTAAATGCAGCAGTTGTAGTCGGTTTTGAAACTTGTGGATTTTTAGGCATGCTTGTCGCAATTCTTGCAACAATTATTCCTCCTCTTGTGATTATTTCTACTATTTCAGTATTTTATAAGGCCTTTATAGCTAACAAGTATATAGCATTTTTCCTAAAAGGAATGCAGGCAGGAGTTGCGGCACTGATATTTAAGGTGGTAGTTGATATGACAAGAGACCTTTACAAGGGAAGTTCTAAATATCTTCTTTTAATTATGGGTATTAGTTTTGTGGCAGGATTTTTCTTTAAGATAAATATTGTCTATATAATTTTGACTTTAATTATAGTGGGACTTATTTATTCTTGGAGCAAGAGAGGAGATGGCCATGCTTCTTAGTCTGTACATCACATTTTTTAAGATAGGACTATTTTCCTTTGGAGGAGGCTACGCAGCTCTTCCTCTTATTGAACAAGAAGTTGTTGGTGCCAACGCTTGGCTTAGTTTAAATGAGTTTAATGATTTGATTACTATTAGTCAAATGACTCCAGGACCTATTGCAATAAATTCTGCAACCTTTGTTGGAACAAGGATGGCAGGAGTAGTTGGAGGACTTGTAGCAACTTTGGGCTGTGTGACACCTTCTGCTATTATAGTTGGAATTTTATCCTTTATTTACAAAAAATATAAGGATTTGGATTCTATATCAAATGTCTTGTATTTTTTAAGGCCTGCTATTATCGCTATGATACTTATAGCTGGAGTTGATATTTTAAGGACTGCAGTATTTGATGTAAATGATATAAGTTTGGCAAATGCCAATTATTATATGCTAGCTTTATTCATATTTTCATTTGTTATAATGCTTAGAAAAAAGGTCGATCCAATTAAGATAATGTTATTGTCGGGTTTTATATATTTGATATTACAAATTTTGATTGGCTAAGATAAGAGCTTGGATAAAAAAGGTTGAAGTCCAAGCTCTTTTTTTATATAATAAAAGAAAAGCTTTTCATGAAGAAAGGCTAATAAAAAAGGAGTTTTTATGCAAATCAAATTACCTTATGACAAAACTTTTCAAGAAACTGAGATTGAAGATTCTAGGATCCAAGGAATCTTAACATCTCACCTAGAAGAGTACAAACCAGAAGATGACCAACTAACTATTGTTAAAAAAGCAATGGAAAATCCAATTGGTTCAAAGAAATTAAAAGAACTTGCCGTAGGTAAGGATAAGGTTGTCATTCTTATCAGTGACCACACAAGACCTGTACCAAGTAAATACATACTTCCACTAATGCTAGAAGAAATCAGAGGGGCAAATCCAGATGCAGACATAACCCTTCTTGTAGCTACAGGATGCCATAGAAACTCAAGCAAGGAAGAGCTTGTTTTCAAACTAGGGGAAGAAATATATAACAACGAAAAAATCTATATCCACGACTGCGACGATGAAGAAATGCTAGTTACTCTAGATGAAAAGCTTCCTTCAGGAGGAGATATAGTTGTAAACAAAATTGCTGCAGAAGCTGACCTTCTAGTAGCAGAAGGATTCATTGAACCACACTTCTTTGCAGGATTTTCTGGTGGTAGAAAGTCAGTATTCCCAGGTTGCTGTTCAAGAAAAACTATCATGTATAACCACAACTCAGAATTTATAGATAGCAAGTATGCTAGAACTGGAAATTTGGAAAACAATCCAATCCATAGAGATATGATTGCAGCAGCAAGAGCTCTAGGACTTGTATATGTAGTAAATGTTGTAATAAATTCTGAAAAGAAAGTAATCCATGCAGTAGCAGGAGATCTTGAAAGAGCTCATGAGGCAGGAACAGATTGGCTAAAAGATAAGGCTGGAGTTGACAAGAAACTTGCAGATATAGTACTAACATCAAACGGTGGATATCCACTTGATCAAAATATCTATCAAACAGTTAAATCAATGACAGCGGCTGAAGCAAGCCTAAAAGATGGAGGAGTTATAGTTGTTTCATCTAAATCAGGCGATGGAACTGGTGGAGATGCCTTCCACAATGCCTTCCTAGAAGAGCCAGATGTAGAAAAACTCTACCAAAAATTCCTAGATACAGACAAGATTGACACAATACCTGACCAATGGGAATCACAAATCCTATGTAGAATCTTACTAAAAGCAAAAGCTGTAATATATGTATCAGACTATGATCCAAAAATCCTAGAAGATTTCCACCTAATTCCAGTAAAAACACTAGATGAGGCGATGGAAAAAGCAAATGAACTAATGGGAGAAGATAGCACAGTTACAGTTATACCAGATGGTATCGCAGTAATAGTTAAATAAAATAATAAAAAAAGCTTCAAAATCATTATGTGGATTTTGGAGCTTTTATAATTAAAATAAAATTTCTATGGCTTTGGTAGGCCTTCCCTTGTTGCCGTCTTTTATATAAAGTTCTGTGGCATATTTGTTTTCGATAAGCTTATTCATAATTCTATTAGCGGTTCTTCTAGTTATTTTAAGGATAGAAGATAGTTGGCTACTGGTAATAGTGGATGTTTTTTTATTCTTAGTATATAGAGTTATTTTTTGGATATATTCTAGGGAAACACCGCAAGATCTAGATATTTCAAACAAGTGGTCATTATCTATATCATAAGAAGAAAATGTTTTGTTTGTAGCTAAAAATTTGATGTTTTTTCCATCGTACATAACGACAGATTTTCTAGAATCCAAAAATTTTCTCGCATACATGGAGTTGTCTATTCCTTCTCTTATTGTATTGCCGCTTGCGAGTGTAAGTTTTAGCTTGATGTTTTTCTTGTTAAAAATTTCGATGCTTTCTTCTAATTCACTAATACTAATTCCTCTATTAGATATGACTAAGACCTCACCATCTTGGTCCAATACTAGTCCTTCAAAGACAGAAGCATAATCATCTATCAAACTCCTTAGATATGGGTCTTTGAAATCCATATGGAAATTGTGAATTAGAAAAGATTTATCTTCAGTATCTTTGATATTGATCCTTGTAATCAATTTCTCGAAGTCTTCTTCTATATCAGCTTTGGTCGCCTCGAGCCTAAATACTGGGATTCCCATATCTTTTAAGACATTGTAGCTGTAACCGTAGGCGGTAAAGACACAGTCAATTTTGCCTTTTTTATATAGGTCGATGTGGTTTAGTAGATAAGCATTCTCCCCATAGGTTGAGTTATATTTAATTATCTTATAATCATCTATATTAATATCATAATCGTAAATTAAAGAATCTAATAGTTTTTTATCTAAACAGTCAAAAGATGGATTTTTGTAAGTCTTAATATTTTCATAGTTTTTTATTAGACATTTGCTAAAGCTCGTCGCTCCTCTTCTGGCATAGGATATTGGAACATCTATATCATAAGAATGGATTAGTTTGTTAAATACACCAACGCCACTTGCAAAGATACCATCAATGTCATTTGGCAGTGGACCAAGGATGTCATCTAGCGAATCCGTATCGTCTATTATAACTCTCATAAATTCTAGTTTGTAGTTTTTAATAATTGATTCTATTTTATTAATGGACTCAATAGTCCCTATCAGTAAGATTTTCATACTAAATATTATATCACATAATTAAATTTTAGTTGACGAATACGTTTTCTTATTATATAATCAATTTAGGTCATAATAAAGACATATAAATGTAATATTTATATACATATGAAAACTTTAATAATAGAAAGGAAAATTATGGACTACAAACAACTAGCAAAAGCCAATGAAGATATATGTATCAAAATGAGAAGAGACCTTCATAAGATACCTGAGCTTGAACTGGATCTTCCTAAAACGTCAAAATATATCAAGGACAAACTCACTGAATTTGGAATCGATTACAAGGAATATGTAAATGGCAACGGAATATCAGCCCTAATCGAAGGGAAAAATCCTGGCAAATGCCTTGCCATAAGAGCAGATATGGATGCTTTGCCAATTACAGAAGAAACTGGCCTAGACTTTGCATCTGAAATAGAAGGACAAATGCACGCTTGCGGTCACGACAGCCACATGGCAGTAGCTTTGACAGCACTAAAAATCATTAACGAGAATAAGGACAAACTAAACGGAAGTATTAAATTTATCTTCCAACCTGGAGAAGAAATCCCTGGTGGGGCAAAACCTATGATAGATGAGGGAGTTTTAGAAAATCCTAAGGTTGACTATATTATAGGTATGCACGGAGGCCAATTAGCAGATGTGCCTCATGGCAAAATTGCCTTCAAAGATAATGAAATGATGGCTTCTATGGACAAGTTTTCTATAAGGATAAACGGCCATGGTGGACACGGAGCAAGTCCTCAAGTAACAGTTGATCCTATAATCGTATCGGCAGAAGTTTTGCTAGGCTTACAAAAGATAATTTCTAGAGAAATAAATCCTGTAGATAGCGGAGTTGTTTCTGTTTGTAAAATTGACGGTGGATTTACTCAAAATATAATTCCAGACACTGTCGACATGATGGGCACAGCAAGAGCCTTGAGCGAAGATGTAAGAGATACTATAGAAAGAAGAGTTGAAGAAATTTCATCTGGCATAGCAAATACCTATGGTGCGAGTGCTGAGGTTAACTATGAAAGATTCTATCCAGTCTTAAATAACGATCCAAAGTTTAATTCTTTTGTAAAAAGCCTAGTTGGAGAAATGTTTGAAGATGATATTTACGAAATGGATAAACCAGTTATGGGAGCAGAAGATATGGCGTTTTTCCTACAAGAGGTTCCAGGATCATTTATGTTCTTGTCAAATCTTTTCCAAAGAGAAGATGGAAATGTTTATGTAAATCACAACTCTAAATTTGACCTAGATGAGTCACTATTTTATAAGGGAGTAGCAACATTTGTCGCGACAGCTTTCGAGTTTTCTAAAGGAGGACTAGATGGATAAGGCTAACAAAAAACAAGAAATTAAAATGCACTTAGTTGTCCTCGTAGTTGCGGTGATTTCGATTTTGATAGGAGCTAAGTCTATTGATATAAAGGGAATCACTATTGTATTTTCACCATTAATATGGGCTATGCTTATATCTTTTGCCATATATATGACAAAGAAAAATATTCTTACAGAAAAAGACGCTCCACAGGCTAATGCCATGATGGGGATAATGCTTGCAATCTTGATTGCAAAACTAGGAGTTACAAGTGGTGGGCAAATTGATGCTATCAAAAAAGCAGGGCTTGCCTTAGTTCTACAAAACTTTGGTAACCTTGGAACTATACTAGTTGCTTTACCTATAGCTCTTCTTCTTGGACTAAAAAGAGAATCTATCGGTATGTGTCACGCCCTAAGTAGGGAATCAAACGTAGGTCTTATCCAAGATAATTATGGAGCTGAATCTCCAGAGTTTAGAGGGGTAATGGCAGTTTATATTATAGGAACAATATTAGGTCCTATTATCTTAAGTATAATCTCATCTGTTGCTATTAGTTTAAATATAGTATCACCTCTTGGAGCTGCTATGGGAACAGGAGCAGGATCTGCGTCAATGATGACTGCTGGACTATCTGCACTAATTGCAAATTATCCAGAGCTTGAAGCACAAATGACAGCCTTTGCTGGTCTTTCAAACTTAATATCTAGTGTAATAGCTCTACCGCTGGGAGCTTTCTTAGGAGTCCCTCTAACAGAGTTCTTATACAAAAAACTATCATTTTTTAGAAAGGATAAATAAATGCAAAAATTTAAAACAGATATGCCAGCTCTTGTAGTATCGCTGTTGTTTACAATAATATCTTGTACCATATGTAATATTTTGGGTGAAGAAAGCTTGGGCGGCTCCCTTACTGGAATGTTAATACTTACTTTAATAACCCTAGTAGGATATTTCTTATCCTATGTAGTTCCAGCAAAGAAGATATCAGCAGTGTTATGGATTTCAATAATAGCTATATTTATAGCAAGTCCAATTTCACCTGTATCAGATTTTGTAGTTAAAAGTGTTGACAATATAAGTATAAACGCAATAATAACCCCAATTCTAGCTTATGCTGGAATTATAATCGGAAAAGATTGGGGAGCCTTCAAGAAGGTTGGAGCGAGAGGAATAATAGTTTCTATCTTTGTTATCATAGGAACCTTCCTCATTTCATCTTTACTAGGCGATTTCTTTATGAGCATATTCTAAAAACTTATGATAATCCGGAATTCCTTGGGAATTTCGGATTTTTTTCATCTACTTTCATAAAAAATAGTATAATGGAGCAAAGGAAAAATAGATAAGGAGAGTTTATGGAAAAGAAGTGGTGGCAAGAGGAGATTGTTTATCAAATTTATCCAAGGTCGTTTAAAGATTCGGATAATGATGGGATAGGAGATATTAGAGGAATTGTTGAAAAGCTAGATTATCTCAAAGAATTAGGAATTACTATGATTTGGCTTTGCCCAATCTATAAGTCACCTATGGCGGATAATGGTTATGATATATCAGATTATTACGATATAAACGAAGAGTTTGGAACAATGGCAGATTTTGATTATTTGGTAGCTGAGGCTAAGAAAAGAAATATCAAAATTATGATGGACCTTGTTCTAAATCACACATCAAATAAACATGAGTGGTTTAAGAAAGCTCTTTCTGATAGAAATAGTCCATATAGAGATTATTATATTTTTAGAGAAGGAAAAAGTGAGCCTAACAACTGGAGGTCTATCTTTGGAGGATCAACCTGGACAAAAGTAGACGGTGAAGATTGCTATTATTTTCACTCCTTTGCCAAAGAACAGCCAGATTTAAATTGGGAAAATCCTAAGCTAAGACAAGAAATATATAAGATAGTAAATTTTTGGATAGATAAAGGGATTACAGCCTTTAGGATGGATGCAATTAACCATATAAAAAAAGATCCAGCCTACAAAAGTGGAGATCCTGATGGGGCAGATGGTAGAGTTTCTGTTATTAAATTTGGCCGCAACCAAGACGGAGTAGAAGAATTAATTAAAAAACTATCAGATAAAACCTTTAGCGTCCATGATTCTATGACAGTTGGAGAAACTGCGGGACTTTCTTATGATAAGTATGAAAAATATATAGGAGAAAATGGCGTGTTCTCTATGGTATTTGACTTTATACCTGCAAACTTTGATGTAATTGATGAAACTTGGCACAAGAGAGTCGACTGGGAAGTTGAAGACTTTAGAAAAGTAGTATTTGATAGTCAAGAATCTATCCAAAAATACGGTTGGTCAGCAAACTTTATAGAAAATCACGACCAACCAAGGGCAACAACTAAGATCCTTAGGGAAAATGACGAAAATATTAAGGCAATCAAAATGCTTGCTGCAATTTACTTTTTCCTAAGAGGAACTCCTTATATCTATCAAGGTCAAGAGCTAGGAATGAAAAACTTTGTTAGAGAATCAGCAGATGATTTTCACGATATCCAATCAATAGATTCGTATAAAAGAGCTATAGAAGAAGGATTTAGCGAAAAAGAAGCCCTAGACTTTACAAACTTAAGGTCAAGAGATAATGGAAGGGTGCCATTTGCTTGGACAAATGAAAGATACGGTGGATTTTCTAAAGTCAAGCCTTGGCTTGGCATGGCTTACGAAAACCCAAAAGTAAATGCTGCAGACCAAGAAAAGGACCCAGACTCAGTCCTAAACTTTTATAAAAAAATGATTGACTTTAGGCAAAACTCCAAATATTCAGATATCCTAACCTATGGTGAATTTGAGCCTATTACTAGCGAAAATAAGAAGATAATAGCCTACGAAAGAAAGCTAGGAGATGAGAAAATTAGCCTTTACTTTAACTTCTCTAAAGAAAATATAAAAGAAGAAATCCGTAATGGAGAAATAATATTTGCAAGCGAAGATATTAAGATTGAAGATATGTATTTATTGCTAGATGACTTTGGATTTGCTCTAATTAAATAATAAAGTTTAGCAAGGAAAAACAAGGTAAGCATTGAATGTTACCTTGTTTTTCTATTACTAATATTATTTGTTTTTAGCTCTGTTATACATGAGAAGAGCAAGTCCTGTAAATATAAGTGGTCCTGCTACTGACATGATTGATGTTAGGTAGTCGCCTCTAGATATAGCAGGTTCTATTACTGTAAAGATATTTGCAAAACCTACTAGGGTACATACTACGAATACTCCAAGTTTGGCAGAGCCTAGAGTTTTAAATTTAACGAATGGTTTTTCTATAGTTTCATCTTTCTTAAAGCTTAGGAAAGAATAAGCTATGAAAAAGTATGGTAGGGTCATTGAAACATTTGTCATTGCAACTAATATTTCGAAGAATTGTTGAGCACTATCGCCACCGAATGAAACTATTGCCATGATTGCAATTACGATTATAGCTTGAACTTTCATAGCATTTACATACATGCCGTTTTTTTGTTCAACTAAGCTCTTTGGCCATAGTTTTTCAGGAGTTCCACCTATAAGTTGTTTAAGTGGAGAATAAGTTAGGGTGAAGAATGCTCCTGTCAATGCTAAGAACATTGATATTCCCATGAATCTAGCTACAATTCCACCTACAGTTTTAGCTGCTGCATCTGCCATACCAAAGGCAAGACCAAGTTGATAACCCATTTGGTTCATACCAACGTATGAAACATTACCAAGAGTTATAGTTTCTGTAGGAAACTCTGTATAAGCAAAGGTCCAATTTGTAAATGTACCAAAGATCAAAATTCCTAAAGAGTAACCAATAGCTATAACTATGGCAGCTATTTTAATTCCTCGTGGGAAGTTTCTCTCTGCATCTTCAGTTTCATCTACAAGTCCGCCAATTACCTCTATTCCACCATAAGCAAAGATAGCATAAACTACGAATGATAGAACTTGAAGTCCACCAAGATATGATGGGTTAGGTGATTTAACTAAGGCTGTTGCATTAAGTGGCTCAAGGATTTGACCCTTGTTTAATATAAGAATTAAAATTCCTCCTACAAACAAGAATACATTTATAGATGCAACCGCTGTACCACCAATAGATGTAATCTTTTGAATCTTATCAACACCCTTGGTAGAAACAAAAGTAACAAAGATAATCCAAAGGATACCTAAAATACCCAAGGTCTTTACAGAATCAAGACCTAATATTGACCAAGTTTGAGTTCTATCAGCGCCGAATATCGCATTTGATAAAACTACCCAAATACCAGTACCAACATTTACTTGCCAGATAACATATGATGCAAACCACATGAAAGTAACAACAAATGCGTATTTTACGCCAGATGATCTTTCCATCCAGCTATAAATACCGCCCTCTGCGCTTCTAAAAGCTGAACCGAACTCAGCAATCATAAAAGCAAATGGTAAGAAAAACGTTACCGCAGATAATAAGAACCATGGAATAGAAGCATAACCCATTAGGTAGTAAGATCTTGTGATATTTGTAAATCCGAAAACGGATGTAAATATCATGAGGATCAACGCTTTCATACTCATTTTCTTTTTCTTTTCAGACATAAATCCCTCCTAGATAATTATGTATAATGACCGTATAATGAATATTCTGTTTACAGTCTATGCATATATAATGTATCAAGTAATTTAAAATTTGTCAACAGAAAAAACAAGAAAAATATTTTGAAAATAAAATAACAATCATTTATTACGATATCGTATTATCAAGAAAAACTATTAATATATCAATATCTTAATCTAATAATATAAAAGACGATTTTAACTAGATTTATTTATTATTTTGTGTTAATATATAATTGAGGTGATTAAAAATGAATGAAAAAAGATCAGTATGGCAAAATATCAATTCAGAAGAATTTGATAAAATTAATAATTATTCAGAAGAATATAAACAATTTTTGAATAATGCTAAGACCGAAAGAGAAGCAACAACTGAAATTATCCGCGCTGCCAAAGAAAACGGTTTTATATCTTTGGAAGATGCTTTGGATAAGGGCGTAAAGAAAAATGATAAAATTTACTTTAATAACAAGAATAAATCAGTTGTTCTTATGGTTCTAGGAGATGACTTAGAAGAAGGAATGAATATTGTAGGAAGCCACTTGGATGCACCAAGATTAGATTTAAAGGCAAATCCAATCTATGAACAAGCAGAGATGGCTTATGCTAAAACTCATTACTATGGCGGTATCAAGAAATTCCAATGGCCAACTATCCAACTTGCCCTTCACGGATTTTTCATAGATAAAGATGGAAAAGAAGTGAATGTTTCTATTGGTGAAAAGGAAGATGATCCAGTATTTTACATCAACGACATCCTTCCACACTTAGGCGCAACTCAAAATGAGAAGAAAATGTCAGATGGAGTTACAGCAGAAACACTTAACATAGTTATGGGACATTCATCATATGAATTTAAGGATGATGAGGATCCAATCAAAAAATCAGTTCTTAAATACTTAAAAGATAACTATAACCTAGATGAAGATGACTTTAGAGTTGCAGAGTTTCAAATAGTTCCTGCTGCTAAGGCAAGAGACGTTGGATTTGATAGAGCTATGATTGCATCTCACGGTCAAGATGACAGAGTATGCTCATACGCAAACCTAAAGGCAATCCTTGAAGTAGACAATCCAAAGATAACTGCAGTTGGTTTATTTGTAGATAAAGAAGAAATTGGTTCTGTAGGAAATACTTCTATGACTGCTAAGTTCTTTGAAAATATGGTTGCAGAGATTCTATCTAAGAGAGAAAACTACTCAGATATCATGGTTAGACATGCCATGGCTAGATCTCACGTTCTATCAGCAGATGTAACAGCTGCTTTCGATCCAGATCACGACTATGCTTATGAAAAACTAAACTCTGGTTATGTTGGATATGGTGTAGCAATGAGCAAATACACTGGAGCTAGAGGTAAGGCTGGATCTAACGATGCTAACCCAGAATTCTTAGCTAAAATTAGAGATTTGTTTGCTGAAAATGAAGTTATTTGGCAAACTGCTGAGCTAGGTAAAGTTGACCAAGGTGGTGGTGGAACTATTGCCTACATCTTAGCTGAATATGGAGCAGAAGTTGTAGATATGGGAGTTGCTATGCTTTCAATGCACGCTCCTGTTGAATTATTATCTAAGGCAGATGCTTATATGACCTACAAGGCTTACAAAGCATTCTTAGATAAATTTATTTAAAAATATTAAAATTTGGAAAGGGACTTACACATTGTAGGTCTCTTTTTTTATTTGCCTAAGCTTTCTTTAAGATTGAATATCACACCTTTTCTAGTATTATAATATAGTCTATAAGTGTAGGGAAACTTACACTTTTTTTAAACTAAAGGAGCATTATGAAGAAGAATATTAAGTTAATTATATTTGATGTCGATGGGACTTTAATAAATGATGATAAAGAAGTAATTAGTGAAAATATAGAAGTTATAAAAAAGCTAAAGGATAAGGGAGTTAGGGTTGTTCTAAATTCCGGTAGAACCTTTAATGCTATGTGGAGGATAAGACAAGTCCTAGGTCTTATGGATTTTGATGATTATAGCATCTGTGGGACTGGAGCATTTATCAGAAGAAATGCTGACGGCAAGGCTCTTGTTTCAAATCCAATGGGTGAGAAGGATTATGATAGGATAACATCTCTTTTAGAAGGAGAAGATGCCCAAGTAGCAATCCACACCAAAAACTACCTATACCTAAACGAAGATGAGCCAAACAGAAGTTTTTTAGTAGATCAAGAGCAAGTGAGTCTTGCTTGGATGAAGTTTGAAAAGTTTAGTGACATAGAAGACGGGATTTCTAGGGTGTCTATTTCGGCTGAACCAGAAGTTTTGGATAGGATTTATGAAAAATATGGCAAAGAGCTTGAGAAAGACTACAAGCTAATGAGAAATGAAGTTCATATCTTGGAAGTGTTAAATAAAAATTCTGGCAAGTCTGAAAGCCTGAGAAAACTTTTAGATATCCTTGATATGGATAGCGAAGAGGTCATGTATTTTGGTGATGGTATGAATGATGTAAAAAGCCTAGAGCTTGCTGGCGTGGGTGTAGCCATGGGTTCTGGGAAAAAAGAGGCTAAAGATGCAGCGGATTTTATTATAGGTAACAATAACGAGCCATCCATAGCCAAATTTCTTAGGGAGTATTTTTCTCTAGATGAGTAAGTTTGTAACCCTATCATCAGGATCTTCTGGCAACTGTTCCTTTATTGAACATAAGGGAGTTAAAATTCTCGTAGATGCTGGATTTTCAGGAAAGAAAATAGAAGGTCTAATGGCAAAAGTTGGGGAGAAGGCGTCTGATTTAGATGCTATATTTTTAACTCACGAGCATAACGACCATGTTCAAGGAGCAGGAGTTTTATCAAAGAGATTTAATATTCCGATATATGCCAATGCTGGAACATGGAAGGGATTTTCCAAAAAAGCTAAGAGACTTAAAGAAGAAAATATCAAAATATTTAAGACAAATGAGTTTCTCAACTTTAAATCCATGGATATCTTGCCAATAGCTATCCATCACGATGCTAACGAACCCTGCGGATTTGTGTTTTATTTAGGGAACAAAAAGATAACCATCTTATCTGATACAGGACTTGTAGATGAAAAAATGGCTTACGAGATAAAGGGCTCTGATATTTACTATATGGAAGCCAATCACGATCTTGAAGCACTAAAGATTGGACCTTACCCTTACAATCTAAAATTAAGGGTTATGGGGAATATGGGACATTTATCTAATGATCAATCAGCTGAGGCATTGGCAGATGCCTTAGTGGGAAAGGAAGAATACGTATTTTTATCTCATTTGTCAGATACAAATAATACACCCGAACTTTCAAGACTAACCGTCGACAATTATTTGACCAAGATGGGTCTTGATACAAACAAAGATATAAAACTGGAGGTTTGCGAGAGATACGAGCCTTCTAAAATAGTGGAGTTATAATGGATATTGTAGAAATAGAAAGATCGATAATAAAAAAATATAGAAAAGAAATTTGGTCTCCTTTTATAAAGGCAGTCAAAGAATTTTCTCTAATAAATGAAGGAGATAAGGTAGCCGTTGCCATATCCGGTGGGAAAGATTCCCTACTTTTGGCAAAACTGATAGAAGAGCTACATAAACATTCCAAGGTCAACTTTGATGTAGAATATATTTGTATGGACCCTGGTTATGATAAGGAAAATAGAGATCAACTTGAAAAAAATTTAGCCTACCTCAAAATCCTTGCGAATATTTACGATTCACAAGTATTTGAAGTGGCTGAGACAATAACCAAGGGAGATTATCCTTGTTACATGTGTGCAAGGATGAGAAGGGGATTTCTTTATGCCAAAGCAAAAGAGCTTGGTTGTAATAAGGTTGCCCTAGGCCATCATATGAATGATGTAATAGAAACTACAATGATGAATGTCTTGTATGCTGGCAATTTTAAAACAATGAAACCAAAGCTAGTTGCTCAAAACTTTGATGAAATGGAGCTTATTAGACCTTTATACTATGCTCACGAAGATGACATAAAAAGGTGGAGAGACTATGTAGGTCTTGTGGCCCTAAACTGTGCATGTACAGTTACAAAGTCTAGCGAATCCTACACCAGAAAAAAAGTAAAAGAGTTAATCAGAGATTTGAAAAAAGACAATCCAGATGTAGAAAAGTCAATCCTAAGATCAGCAGAGAATGTAAATTGCGATATGGTTTTAGGTTATCAAATTGGAGGAGAAAAACATTCTTTCATGGAGGAATTTGAATGATAGTAGATTTTTTAAAAGTTCTTATCCTTTCTATAGTTGAAGGGGTAACAGAATTCTTGCCAGTATCATCTACTGGCCACTTGATTTTAGTAAATCAATTTGTAAAACTAGAACCAGAAGGTTTTTCCAATGCCTTTAATGTAATAATCCAACTAGGGGCAATTCTTTCAGTTGTAGTTATCTATTTTAAAAGACTCAACCCTTGGGATTTAGAAAAAACTGAAAGATACTTTCCTAAAAATTATGACAAGTTAAACAAGCAATCGAGAGCATATTATAGGTTAACTCATCCAGACAAAAAAACAATGGAGCTTTGGAAAAGAGTAATAGTAGGAATCTTACCAGCTATGGTATTGGGTTTATTGTTTGATGATTTAATAGACGAATATCTCTTTAATCCAATGGTAGTAGCAGCTATGCTCCTAATATGGGGTTTAATTATTATATTTGTCGAGAAAAGAAATAGAAACAACAAAGGATTTAGGCACGATAATATAGCTATGGTTCCTTATAAAACTGTGCTTGCTATTGGATTTTTCCAAACTTTGGCAATGATTCCAGGAACAAGTAGGTCAGCGGCTACAATTATGGGAGCTATGATTCTTGGTTTATCTCGTTCAGCTGCGGCAGAATTTTCATTCTTCCTTGCAATTCCAACTATGCTTGGAGCAACCCTCCTTAAAGTAGTAAAGAACTTCTCAGGATTTACAGGTTATCAATGGGGACTAATCCTTCTTGGTATGGTTCTAAGTTTCCTAGTAGCTTATATAGTTATCAAGAAATTCATGGAATATATCAGAAACAACGACTTCATTCCTTTTGGAATCTATAGAATAATCCTTGCAATCGTAGTATTTATATACTTTGCCCTTATCTAATGAAAAAAAGATGTGAATGGGTAAAATCGGAAATCTTAAAAGCCTACCATGATGAGGAATATGGTCTTAGAAATCATGATGATTCTTATCTTTTCGAAATGTTGGTTTTAGAATTTATGCAGGCGGGGCTTAGCTTTGAGACGATTCTAAAGAAAAGAGAAGCTATGAGAGAGGCCTTTGATGGATTTTCTTATGAAAAAATTGCCCAATATGATGAAGAGAAGATTGAAGAGCTGTTAGATAATGAGAATATAATAAGAAATAAACTGAAAATAAAGGCTTTAGTTAAAAATGCCAGAGCCTTTATAAAAACAAGAGAAGACTTTTCCTCTTTTGATAAATATTTAGAAACTTATGTAAAAGAACCGATTGACTATAAAAGAAGAGATGGACAAGTAATTTGTGAAAGTGAGCTTTCTAAGAAACTCGCTAAAGATATGAAGAAAAGAGGCTTTTCCTTTGTAGGGCCAACTATTATCCACTCCTTTATGGAAGCGGTGGGATTAGTGAATTGCCACCTAGAAACTTGTTTTAGACATGAAGAGGTAAAATAAAGTAGACAAAAGCTAAGCTTAGGCTTAGCTTTTTTATAAGTTAATTTAGGCTATTACTAAAGATAATTAGCCTTATTTATTAGAAGAGTTTACATATATTAATTGTATCTTACAAATATTATTAAATGAACTTGTGTAATGGCGAAAAGTAATCATAAAAAGAGGTGAAGATGAAAAAAGTTGAGAAAATTTCAGGAAAGGCACTAATACCCTTTTTAGTTTTTGTTAGTGTTTACTTAGTATCGGGGATAGTACTTCACTTAAGGGGAGTAGAAATGGCATTTTATCAATTGCCTGCTCCGATTGCAGCTTTTGTTGGAATAATAAGTGCGTTTTTATTATTTGAAGGAAGTATAGACGAAAAATTTGATAACTTAATAGAAGGATGTGGGGATTCTAACATTATTATAATGTGCTTGATTTACTTACTAGCAGGAGCTTTTTCCACCCTTGCGCAAGCTTCTGGAGGAGTAGATTCTGTGGTAGGCTTGGGTTTAGCCTTTATTCCGTCTAGGTTTTTAACTGCAGGAATATTTTTGATAGCAAGTTTTATATCGCTAGCCACAGGTTCATCTGTAGGAACTATAACAGCCTTAGGGCCAATAGCTGTAGGTTTAACTGAATCAAGCGGGATAAATTTATCGATGGTTCTTGGAGCCTTGGTCGGTGGTGCAATGTTTGGAGACAATCTATCTATTATTTCTGATACTACAATAGCAGCAACTAGGACCCAAAACTGCGATATGAAAGATAAGTTTAGGATGAATATTAAACTAGCCCTACCAGCTGGAATTATAACATTTATTCTACTTATAATATTTGGATCACCAGAAATACAGGCTAGCCAGTCTCAGAAAAGTTATGCAATCTTAGATGTAATTCCGTATCTATTTGTTCTAGTATTTGCCTTAATGGGTGGAAATGTATTTTTGGTTTTAACAGGTGGGATTGTCCTTTCTTCTATTTTATTACTAATAAAAAACGGATTTGATCTATTAGTCCTATCCCAAACAATATGGGAAGGATTTACCGGAATGTTTGAAATATTCTTATTATCACTTTTAATAGGTGGATTATCAAATATGGTCACCAAAGAAGGTGGGATAAACTGGATAATATCAAAAATTAATAAATTTGCAAAAGGTGAAAAATCCGGAGAACTTGGCATAGCGGCTCTTGTATCCATGGTAGATATTGCTGTTGCTAACAACACAGTTGCAATAATTATATCTGGGCCAATTGCCAAGAAAATGTGCAAGGAATATAAGATAGATCCTAGAAGAAGTGCATCATTGTTAGATAGTTTTTCTTGCGTATTTCAAGGTTTGGTGCCATATGCAGCTCAAGTACTTATTGCAGCAGGTTTTAGCAATGGAGCGGTTGCTCCATTCCAGTTGATGCCATATTTTTGGTACCAATTTATCCTGGGAGCAATAGCTATTATTTCTATATTTATTCCTTTTACAAGTCCAAAAGATAAGTGGAACTTTACCTATGATATGCCAGAATCAAAAGTTAAAGCACATATTAGTAATTTATAAGATAACCGAAAAGCTTAGTTAGACCTAAATATCTTTTATTAGATCCCCCCCTAAAAAAGATAATAATTTTTTTAACTTACAAAAAACCAACCCCGTCATCAAGTTATGACCTAAGGTTGGTTTTTCTTTAGCTCTTTTATTTATATAAAATTCTTAACTAGGTAGATTTATCCAAAGATATTTATAAAAAATGTTATAACTATCGGATTTGTGAGGTTTACTGCTATAGCAAGGACTATAGGAAAGACGAACATTGCCATATCTGCAGGGCCTTTTTCTTCTATGATCGCTTCCATATTTGCCATGGCATTTGGAGTTTGACCAAGACCTACTCCGCAATGACCTGCTGTCATTACAGCACTGTCATAATCTTTGCCACACAATCTAAAGGTTACAAGGCTTGTATAGATGGCTATAAATATCGCTTGAGCTACGAGGATTACAAACATTTGACCTGCTAGAGATGCAATAGCAGCTATATTTAGGTTAATTAAAGCAAGGGATAAAAATAAATTTAGGGAAATATTTCCTACTATATTTATATTTTTCATATCTATATCTTTTTTCAAAGAATCGTATATATTTCTAACTATAAGTCCTCCAAATTGGCAGCCGACATAATAAGGAAAGCTTAGGGGAGTAAGCTTTAGAATTTTGTTTATAAATGTTCCTAAAAATGCGGATAGACCTACTATAACGATCGCCCTCATCAAAGAATTTTGATCGATATTTTTTATATTTATATCTTCTTTTTTGATATCAAGAGATCCAGCACTTTTTAAGTTGTATTTATTTATTAGTCTCTTTGCTACAGGTCCTCCTACGAGAGATCCTACCAAAAGTCCAAAGGTCGCAGCTGCAACTCCTATTGAAGTATTGTTACTTGCTCCCATTCCTTCCATTATTTTTCCAAAAGATATGGCAGATCCAATTCCGCCTGTCATTGAGGTTGATCCCATGGCTATCCCGTGGAGAGGATTGATACCTAAAAGGATTGATAGGCCAACTGCAACTACATTTTGCAAAGGCAAAAGGATGATTATTGCTAAAGCGAGTTTAAGTCCAAGAAATCCAGCCTTTTTGAGAGATTTAAAAGAGCAACTTAGTCCTATTGCTGCAAAGAAAATATTCATGAAGAAGTCTTGGAGAATACTATCAAAGCTAAATTCGTATGAAAAACTTTTTTTTGCAACAAAAACGAGAATACTTATAAAAAGTCCACCTATAACTGGCGATGGGATAAAAAACTTCCTAAAAAATTCGAATTTGCCTTTGACAAAAACTCCGATTAGATAAGCTATTATCGCAAGTCCTAGAGACTCTAAGATGTCTAATTCAATTTGCATATGTAATGATTCCTTTCTTTTATACTGAATTAATATATACTTATCTTTTGCTTTTGGCAAGATAGAATGACTAAAGAATTATTAAAAATCAAATGTTTCCTTGCTTATAAGATGAAAAATGTTATATAATAGGCTAAGGAGAGTGCTTATTTTAAATAAGTAAGTATATTTACAGATTATATAATGAGAAATTTTATAAAAGCACTAAAATTTTGGAGGTAAATATGAAGGAAAAAAGATCGCTGTTTAGTGCTATTCCGCTAGGTCTTATTTGTGGAATAGTGGCGGCTGTTTTATTTTACTTTGCCCTAAGTTATTCGAATTTTAATGAGTATAAGGCAAAGTCTAAGATAATTACAACAAGCCTAGAAGAAGTTGAAAAAGATACTGACGAGTCAAGTGTATATGCTGCAACTATCAATTCTAACAAGATTAAAAAAGCTGTACTAGATAATTTGGGTATAGATATGTCACTTGGAATATTGGATACAAAGCTTAGCATAGATCCAATCGAAAAGAGCCCAATAATAGATATCGTTGTTGTAGATACCAACAAACAAAGAGCGGAAGACTTGGCAGATGAGTATGCAGATTTATCTGTTAGAGTTATAAATAATATCTATGGCAAGGATGCCCAAGTTATGGAATATTCCTACCAAGCAGCAGGTAGAGTAAACAATGGATATATATATGCTGCTATAGTTGGGGCTGCCGTTTTCATCCTAATAAGCCTTATCAATATGATTAGGATCAACTCATACAACAACAAAGTCCTATCCGCAAATTATAGAATGCCAGAAGAAGTAGCTAAGGATGATAGGATAACATTTAAAAAGGATGATAATGAATACGACAAGGAAGTCTTGGACAATTCTTATGATCAAGAAGAGCTTAAAGAAGTAAGCCCAGAAGATGAAATAGAAGAATATCAGACAAGTAAAATTGACATAGTTGATGATGAAGATGATGATTATGGTGAGACTACTGTTATAGATAGTAGTGAGGTTCTTTCTAGTGTAGGCTATGAAGAATCAAATCAAAATGAAGAAGCCAAAGAAAAAGAATCATATCCAATCCTTGGCAAACTTCCACCATATACCAGAGGAGAATTAGATGTTTAGAAGAAAAGATGATGAGAAAAAAGAAATAGCTCTTCAGGCTTTTTACGACTTAGAAGATGCTATTGTTAGAAATCTACTAGCAACTGACAAACTAATTGCCTTCACATCAACTAGCAATCACACCGACCAATTATTAAACATATATGTGATGGCAAAACACCTAGCAGAAGAAGATAATAAAATCCTTCTAATAGATGCAAACCTAAGAGAGCAGGCACTAGCTGATTTTCTAGGTAAAAACAAAGAAAGAGGCTTCATCGATGGAGTCCTTGGAGAATATACAAACGAAGATTTGATAATACCTGACGATAACATCAAAAACCTTGACCTTATGTTTACAGGAAAAGTCTCTGATTATGCAGATCAATTCCTAGAACCAAATGCAATCAGAAATTTCTTCTCTCAAGTCAAGGAAAAATACGATTATGTTTTTGTAAATACAACTGCCAACACAGGCATACCTGAGGCAAATATGTTCGCAGCCCTTTGTGATAAGACTGTATTATTTACAGCCTATGCTAACAAAGACAATGAAGTGTTTGACAATTCCATCAAAGAACTTCAAAATGTTCATGCAAATATAATAGGAGTTGTAATTACAAACTATGTTTATAGTGAAAAAGAAGTAGAAGAAATGTTTGGAGAGATTTAATGAAAAAGAATAAAATTTTACTAGTACTTGGACTGACAATTGTTTTAGCATCATGCTCAAATGATAGCTATGTTTCAAAACGTCACCCAGAAGGGGAGAGTGAAACACAAGTTAGCGAAGAAGAAAATAAAGAGAAAAAAGAAGAAACAAAAGAAGACTCTAGAAAAGAAGAAGAAAATAAAGACGAAGAAATGATCTCAGAAGAAGAAAAAACAGATGAAGAATCTAGCGAAGATCAAGATCCGACAATGGACGGAGTCAACTACGAAGTAGAAGACATAGTAAATATTAGACTATATCCAACAGAGGACTCTGATATAGTAGGAGAAGCCCACCCAGGAGATGAAATCCTATTTTTAGTAGAATCAGATGGATGGTCAAGAGTAACTGTAAATGGTGTATCTGGATATATAAGAAACGACCTTTTAAAGGAAGTTGAATAAAAAACAAAAAATTAAGCTCCTCACTAGTAGTATTGATGTGAGGAGTTTATTTTTTTATCCAAATTTAGAAAGAATATCAAAATAAATGTATTTTTATCTAAAAATATTTGACAAAGTAAAGTATTAATCTTATAATAAACCTAACAATAATTATTTAGAAAAATTATGAAAAAAAGAGTAGGCTTATCTATAAGCACAGAGAGTTGGAGTTTGGTGAGATCCATCCTTAGAAGTAAGTTCGAAAATCATTTTTCTTTTGCATATCTGAAGTAAGTAAGATATGTCGCCATGGTTGGCGTTATCAAAACCCGGCATTGTTAGATGCTTGAGCGCTTATTTTACATAAGAATAAAGGTGGTAACGCGGAAAATTTCGTCCTTTGTCTATTTTATAGACAAGGGACTTTTTTAATGGATAAATATTGTTAGAAATTTTATGGGAGGTAATTATGAAAAAATTAACTAGAAGTCAGTTTCTACAACTAAGCATAATGTTGTTTGGTTTGTTCTTTGGAGCAGGAAATCTAATTTTCCCACCACTTTTGGGGAACAAAGCAGGTTCTGCTACTTTTATTTCTCTTATAGCTTTTTGCGTTACTGCTGTTTTATTTCCAGTTTTGGGGGCGATAGTAGTCGGAAAAACTAATGGTTTGGCTAACCTAGCAAAAAGAGTTGGGCCTATGTTTTCTGTAGTATTTACAACAGCTATATACCTATCAATTGGACCAGGACTTGGCATACCACGTGCAGGATCTGTACCATTTGAGATGGCTATAGCTCCATATGTGCCAGAAACATTAAACTTAAATATAGTAAGATTTGTTTATACTTTGGTATTTTTTACAATAGCACTTCTAATCTGTCTAAAACCAAATAAGTTGGTAGAAAGAGTAGGGAAATTCCTTACACCTACACTTTTACTTATGATACTTTTCATGTTTGTAAGAATTGTAATGATGGATAAAAATATAGCAGCTCCTAGTGGAGACTATCTAAAAGCTCCAGTCACTAAAGGATTTTTGGCAGGGTATGAAACAATGGATGCTGTAGCTGCCTTAAACTTTGGATTTGTAATAGCTCAAGCTATAAAAAGATTTGGTATAGAAGATGAAAATGAAGTTACTAGATACGAAATAAAGGCTGGATTTTTGGCTGGATCTGTTTTATTTATAGTATATGCCATGCTAGCAAGCATTGGTATGATAGGATCTCAGAAATTCGCAGGGGCAGAAAACGGCGCCCAAGTATTGAGCGGATCTATAAAATTAGTCTTAGGTGACTTTGGCTTGGTGTTATTAGCATTTATCTTTACCCTCGCTTGTCTTACAACATGTGTTGGACTAATAACAAGCGGTGGAGAATATTTTGAAAAGTTATTTAATAACAAACTATCTTACAGAGCTTGGGTTTATATATGGACATTATTCTCCTTTGTAATGGCAAACTTTGGTCTAAACAAGCTTTTAGCCTTTTCAGTGCCACTTTTACAAATTATATACCCAGTTGCGCTTGTCCTAATAGTAATGGGTATAAGCCACAAATACTTAAACTATTCGAAAGTTTCTTATGTATCATCAGCGGTAGTTGCCGTAGGACTTCCTCTAGTTGAAGTATTAGACAAAACTTTCAAAATAAACTTTGGCTTTATTACAAACCTTGTAAAATCATTAGCCCTATACGAAGAAGGACTAGCTTGGCTATTGCCAACCATCTTTGTATTAGTACTTACAAGTTTGGTAGTAAAGGTATTGGAAAGTTTCATAGAAGTAGATAAAATCAGACAAAAATATTAAAAGAAAAGTGACTTAAATTTGGGAATTCCTAGATTAAGTCACTTTTTAATTTATTTTGTAAAGTCTGTAATGTTGATATATACTGGCATGCCGTTTTCGTAGTTTTGTTCTATCTCGCCTTGGATTAGGGGTAGGGCGTAGGTTGTTATATTTTCTTCTAGGGTTTTTTTATCGGCTAGCCAGTTTTTTGGGATCTTCATTTCTTTGTTAGCTATTAGGTCTGGTTCTACCTCTGTGTAAAATGTTTGGTAGGTATGTCCTTCTTTTCTTCTAAGAACAGGGATTAGATTTGTGGATGTTACTCCTAAATCTAAGGCTCTGTAGCCTAAATTAAATGCCTCTTTTGCATCTGTTTTGGATATTACTGGAGAAGTTCTTTGAACGATGTTTAGCTCAACTGCTCTTGTTTTTACTCCAAGTTTTTCTCTAAGATAGTCTGCTAATCTTTGAGCGACTCCGCTTACGATTGGGTGGTTGAATCCGTCATCTGAGTTGGTAAACATTTGTTTATCAAGGTAAGAATCTGTATCTCTAAAGCCTTCTGCCATGGCGATTACGAGATTTTTTTCTGTTTGCATTTGTTTTTTGATGTCATTTGTAATCTCATCAAGAGATTTTTTCTCTTCTGGAACATAGACAAGGTTTACTATGTCTTTGTTAGCCTCATAGTTTGAAACAAGGGATGAAGCGGCAAGCCAACCTGCGTGTCTTCCCATAATTTCAACTATGGTGATTGATTCTAGGTCATAAATATCTACGTCATTTCTGATATTTCTTAGAGTGTTTGCTATGTATTTGGCAGCAGATCCAAAGCCTGGAGAGTGATCCATGCCATTTAGGTCGTTATCTATTGTCTTAGGACAACCGACGACATTTATGCCTTCGATATTGTGTTTGTTTATGTATTCGTTTAGTTTCTTGACCGTATCCATTGAGTCATTGCCCCCGATATAGACAAAAACCCCAATTTCTTTTTCTTTGAGGAAGGTAAAGATTTTTTTATAAATTGCATCTTCTATATCACTTGGAAGCTTAAACCTACAAGATCCCAATATGGATGAAGGGCGAGCCATTAGCTTATCCATAGCTTTTGTTTTCTTGAATTTCTTTTGGTCAACTTCCTTGATATTGTCGTTTAGGATTCCCTCGATACCGTTTAGGCTAAGGTAGATTTTGTCGAAATTATTGTCTATTCCTGCTTGGATTACACCTGCAAGGGATGAATTTATTACGCTTGTTGGACCACCAGATTGAGCAACTATACAGTTCATTTATTTCTCCTTAATTGATAGAATATTGCAAAGTTTTTATATTATATCTTGCTTTCTGTAATATTATATCAAAAATTACCTATAAGTAAAAAAATACACAAAAAAACCTAAAATCCGAAGATTTTAGGTTAAAATTTATATTTTCTTTTGAAGTATTCTCATTGCCCACAAGACTGCAACTATTGTAACTCCAACATCTCCTATTACAGCTAGCCACATATTGGCATGACCGAACAAACCTAGGATTAGGATGGCGATTTTAACAGCCATAATAAAGATTACGTTTTGTCTTACTGTGGAGTTTGTGAGTTTGGATATTGTCATAAGCCTTCTTATTTGGCTAAATTCACCGTTGGCTATGAGGATGTCTGATGATTCTATGGCTAGATCACTTGCGGTTTCCCCCATTGATATACCGACATCTGCATTTTTTAAAACTGGGGCATCATTTATACCATCACCTACAAATACACACTTCTTGCCTTTTTCTTGGTAAGTTTTCATGATTTGAAGTTTTTGATCAGGCATGACTTCTGGATATGATTTGTCAAGATTAAGCTTACTTGCAGTAGCTTCTACAGCTGCCTTGCTATCACCAGATACTATTGCTATTTCTTTGAAGTCATTTTTTAGACTTTCTATTGTTTCTTTGGACTTGTTTTTGATTTCATCTTCTACAAATACACTGGCTGAGAGCTTTCCATCTATAGCTAGATAAATAGCTCTTTTGTTATTTTCATCAATGCCAAGGTATTTGGCTGATCCTACTTTTACTTCCTTGCCCGATTTAGTCTTTGCACGAACTCCCAATCCCTTTTCATTTTTAACTTCTTCAAAGATTCCTCTATCTTCTGTTCTGTCTAGGTCTTTTACTATACCTTTGGCGATTGGGTGGGTGGACATTAGCTCGATATTGTAAAGGTAGTCTAAGACTTCTTCTTTGTCAAAGCCTTCTTCGATTTCGATATTCTTTATTTTAAACTCACCTGTTGTTAGAGTTCCTGTCTTATCTGTTAGAAGAACTTCTGCCTTATCAAGGATCTCGAAATATTGGCTTCCTTTGATTAAAATTCCGTTTTTGCTGGAAAGACCCAATCCTGACATAAAGGATAATGGAACTGATAATACCAGTGCGCAAGGACAAGATAAAACTAAAAATGTCGCTGCACGGAGCAAGTAATCTTGCCAGATCCCTCCGAAAAATAGGGGAGGAACTATAGCTAAGATTAGGGCAAGTCCTACTACAATTGGCGTATATACCCTAGCAAATCTTGTTACAAATTTTTCGCTATCTGATTTGCTTGATGCAGAATCTTCGATTAGTTCCATAATTTTTGCAGCAACGGAATCGTCAAATTCTTTGAGTGCCTCGATTTTTATTATGCCATCTTTGACTATAGATGAAGAAATAACTTCATCATCTACATCTACTTCGACAGGCATGGATTCTCCTGTAATAGATGAAGTATCTAGACTGGCACTTCCTTCAACAACTTTTCCATCTACGCCGATTTTTTCACCGTCACGGACTAGGAGGATATCTCCAGTTTCTATGTCATCTAGGTCAATTTCTGTAACAGATCCGTCCTCTAAGACCTTGTTTGCAGTATCAGGTACTAGGTCTAGGAGAGATTTGATATTTTCTCTTGACTTGTGAGTTGCTATATCCTCGAAAAGTTCACCGAATGAATAAAAGAGCATAACCGCTACAGCCTCTAGATATTCGCCTATTAAAAACGCCGTAATAGTTGCAACTGCCATGAGGAAGTTCTCATCCATGGCGGATCCTCTTTTTAGGTTTCTAAAGGCATTTATCAAAACTTCTTTGGCAGATAATATATATATTAATAAAAATCCCCATTTTCTTAAACTTCCTAGGTAGAAAAATCTAGAAGAAATTTCTAATACAAGAGCCATCAGGGCCAAGACTATGAGGTTTAACAGAGTCTGTTTGTGCTCTTTAGTCATACTTTTAAACATGATTTCCTACTTTGCAATGATTTTTGAACCTGGCTCGATTTTGTCAGCTATTTTGTTACACATATCTAAGATTTCATCGACATTTGCATCATCAGCTAGGTCTAGCTTAACTTTTTCTGTCAAAAATGACACGTTAGCATCATTTACGCCAGCTAAATTTTTGATTTCTTCTTCGATTTTGTTTCCACAATTAGCACAAAGTAGTCCTTCTATCTTAAATTTCTTTTTCATAATATCTCCTTATTCTTCTATATGTTCTAGTCCCGTTTTTATAATTATTTTAACATGATCGTCTGCCAAATAATAGAGCACGCTCTTACCATTTCTCTTGCTTTTGATAAGATTAGACTCCTTTAGATATTTGAGTTGGTGAGAAATAGCTGATTGGCTCATATCAAGGCTTGTTGCGATTTGCCCAACACTTACTTCTCCATCAAAGAGCTTATACATGATTTTCATACGGGTTGAATCTGAAAAGACCTTAAACAAATCTGCTAGGTCAATCAGAGTTGTCTCATCAATGTTATTTAAAGAATAACTCATGCGTTCCCTTTCATATGAGTAACTGTTCATATGATTATTATAACATGTTTGATAGCGTTGTCAATACCTAAAAATAAATTATTACTTATAATTTCTAGTAAAATACTAAGAATTGAAATTCAGGGCAAAATTAGTATATTTATATAGCAAGAATAACTAGTTTTATATATAGAAAGAAGTTTTTATGAAGTTTGAATTAAATTCAGAATATAAACCAAGAGGCGACCAGCCTTATGCTATAGAAAAATTATCAAAAGGAATTGAAGATGGCGACCACCACCAAATCCTCCGTGGAGTAACTGGTTCTGGAAAGACCTTTACCATGGCAAATATTATCCAAAATGTGCAAAGACCAACCCTCGTTCTTGCTCATAACAAGACTTTGGCATATCAGCTTTTTACAGAGTTTAAGGAATTTTTCCCAAACAATGCGGTTGAGTATTTCGTATCATATTATGATTATTACCAACCAGAAGCTTATGTGGCAGCAACTGATACTTACATAGCCAAGGATTCTTCTATAAACGATGAGATAGACAAGATGAGACATTCTGCTACTATGGCTCTTTTTGAAAGAAGAGATGTAATTATCGTGGCAAGTGTTTCTTGTATATATGGCTTGGGAGATCCTATCGAGTACCAAAAGCTCGTAGTTTCTCTTAGACCTGGTCAAGAGATTAGTCCAGAAGATGTTATGAGAAAGCTAATAGATGTTCAATATGTAAGAAATGATGTTGAATTTACTAGGGGAACCTTTAGACGTAGGGGAGATATCCTAGATGTTTTCCCTGCAGGTTTTGACCAAAAGGCTATAAGATTTGAGTTTTTTGGAGATGAAATAGATCAGATATCTGAGTTTGATTCTCTAACCGGAAAGGTAACAGCAAAGATTAGCCATGCTTATATATATCCTGCCAGCCACTACGCAACATCTAGCGAAAAAACTGAGAAAGCTATTGTCTCTATAGAAGAGGAACTTGAAGAAAGATTAGCTGAGTTAAATAAGGAAAATAAGCTCTTAGAGGCCCAAAGGCTGGAGCAAAGGACTAAGTATGATATAGAGATGCTTAGGGAAATTGGATTTTGTTCAGGAATAGAGAATTACTCTAGACATTTAAGCCAAAGACCAGCAGGGTCTAGACCTTATACCTTGATAGATTATTTCCCAGAAGATTTTGTCCTAATGGTAGATGAATCTCACGTATCTATTCCTCAAGTTGGAGGCATGTATGAGGGAGATAGGTCTCGTAAGCAAAACCTAGTTGATTATGGCTTTAGACTTCCTTCAGCTCTTGACAATAGACCATTAAAGTTTCACGAGTTTGAAAAACTAATAAATCAAGCCGTCTATGTTTCTGCAACCCCAGGACCATATGAGATGGAAAAAACCAATGGCAAAATGGTAGAGCAAATCATTAGACCAACAGGTCTATTAGATCCACTAATAGAAGTTAGACCTACAGAAAATCAAATAGACGACCTCATAGAAGAAGTCCACAAGACTATTGCCAAGAAGGAAAGAGTTCTAGTTACAACTCTAACCAAGAAGATGGCAGAAGACCTTACAACCTTCCTTCAAGAAAATGGAATCAAGGTCAAATACCTTCACTCAGATATTAAAACTATCGAAAGAAGTGAGATTATTAGAGAACTACGTTTGGGAGAATTTGATGTTCTAGTTGGAATCAACCTCCTTCGTGAGGGACTAGATATACCAGAAGTATCCCTAATTACTATTCTAGATGCAGACAAGGAAGGATTCCTAAGATCTGAAACTTCTCTTATCCAAACTATCGGTAGAGCTGCGAGAAACTCTGAAGGTAGGGTAATAATGTATGGTGATCATATTACAAAATCTATGAAAAAAGCCATAGATGAAACAGAACGTCGTAGGAAAATCCAAGAAGACTTTAACGAAAAGAACGGCATAACTCCTACAACAATAAGGAAAAATATCGGTGAGATTATCCAAATCACCAAAAAGCAAGAAGAAGAGGAAATCGAAGAATTTAGCAAAGATGATATAGAAGCAATCTTGATAAATATGGAGGCTGAAATGTATAAGGCAGCAGAAGAGCTTGACTTTGAAAGAGCAGCCAACCTCCGTGATCAAATCAAGAATATGAAAGAGAATTTTACAGGAGTGATTAGTTGACAGAACACGACATTGTAATAAAAGGGGCAAGGACCAACAACCTAAAAAACGTCAACCTAACCTTGCCTAGAGATAAGATGATTGTATTTACAGGACTTTCTGGCTCTGGTAAATCAACCCTTGCATTTGATACAATCTATGCAGAAGGTCAGAGAAGATATGTAGAAAGTCTTTCATCTTATGCTAGACAATTTTTAGGAAACTTAGACAAACCGGATGTTGACTCTATCGAAGGACTTTCCCCTTCAATATCAATAGATCAAAAGACAACCAACAGAAACCCAAGATCAACTGTGGCAACAGTTACAGAAATCTATGATTATTATAGACTGCTGTATGCGAGAATTGGCGATGCCTATTGTCCAGTTTGTGGCAAACCAATCGAGGCTCAAACAGTAGATCAAATGGTAGACAAGATTATGGAGATGGAAGAAAGGACAAAGATTCAAATCCTTGCTCCAGTTATAAGAGGAAAAAAGGGTGCTCACAAGAAAGCTCTAGAAAACATCCAAAAAGATGGATTTGTTAGGGTGATGATTGATGGCGAGCGTTACGATTTGGAAGAAGAAATCAACCTAAAGAAAACTAAGAAACACGATATATCAGTAATTGTCGATAGGATTATTATAAAAGAAGGCATCGAGGCAAGGCTTGCTGATTCGATAGAAACTGCCCTAAACCTTGCGGACGGTTTACTTTTAGTTGATGTGATCGGTGAAGAACCAATATTGTTATCATCAAAGCTAGCTTGTCCCGAAGGTCATGTTAGCCTACCAGAAATCACACCAAATATGTTCTCATTTAACGCTCCAATAGGAATGTGTCCTGATTGTAACGGTTTGGGATTTCATTTGCAGGTAGATAAGGATTTAGTTTTACCAGACTATGACCTATCAATTGAAAAAGGTGCAGTAGAACCCTACGCCGGATCTGGCAAGGGCACATATTATTATGAGATAATTAGAGCCATAGCCGACCATTATGATTTTCCATATGATAAGCCACTAAAAGATGCGCCAAAGAAGATGATTGATGATATTTTGTATGGAACTAAGTACGATTTGACTATAGTTTTTGATAGTCACTACTCAGGTAGGAAAAAATATAGGGGACCTTTTGAGGGAGCTATCAAAAATATTTACGACCGATACCAAAGGACAGGTTCAGATGCTCAAAAGAAAAAGTTTAGGGAATATATGTCCGAGGAAGAGTGTGATACCTGCCATGGCGATAGGCTAAAACCAGAAGTCCTTGCCATCAAAGTAGGAGATAAGAACATATCAGAGCTAACTCGTCTATCAGTCGAAAAATCTGTAGAGTTTTTCGACAAGCTAGAGCTTTCTGAAATGAAGATGAAAATCGCAGAGCTAATTGTAAAAGAGATTAAGGCGAGATTATCCTTCCTAAACGATGTAGGGTTAACTTATCTAACTTTAAACAGAGCTGCTGGAACCCTATCTGGAGGAGAAAGCCAGAGGATAAGACTTGCTACACAAATAGGATCAGGTCTTGTTGGGGTTTGCTACGTTTTAGATGAGCCATCCATAGGACTTCACCAAAGAGACAATGACAAACTAATAGCTGCCCTAAGAAACTTAACTGACATTGGAAATACCTTAATCATTGTAGAACACGATGAAGATACTATGAAAGAGGCTGACTATATAGTAGATATCGGACCAAAGGCAGGAGTCCACGGTGGAGAAATAGTAGCTAAGGGAAGCCTAAAAGACATCATGGATGAGGAAAAATCAATAACTGGAGATTACCTAGCTGGCAGAAGAGAAATCCCAATCCCAACAGAAAGAAGAAAAGGAAAAGATTTTATAGAAATAAAAGGGGCGGCTGCCAACAACCTTAAAAATGTAAATGTTAAAATCCCTCTAGGTACTCTAACAACAGTAACAGGAGTATCAGGCTCTGGTAAATCTTCCCTAGTAAATGAGATTTTATATAAAACAGCTACAAAAAAAATAAACAAAACCAAAATAAGACCAGGCAAACACAAGGAGATCAAGGGGCTTGATAAAATAGATAAGGTAATAGCCATAGACCAATCTCCAATAGGTAGAACTCCAAGATCAAACCCAGCGACCTATACCAAGGTCTTTGACGGAATAAGAGATGTCTTCGCCATGACTAACGAAGCCAAGATGAAAGGTTATGACAAGGGAAGATTCTCCTTTAACGTCAAGGGAGGAAGATGTGAAGCGTGTAAGGGAGATGGAACAATCAAGGTGGATATGATGTTTCTACCAGATGTCTATGTTCCTTGCGAAGTCTGCCACGGCAAGAGATACAACAGAGAAACCTTGGAAGTAAAATACAAGGGCAAAGATATATCCGATGTTTTAAATATGACTGTAGAAGAAGGAATAGAATTTTTCCAAAACCATCCAACTATAGTTAGAAAACTACAAACCCTCTATGATGTAGGACTTGGATATATCAAAATAGGTCAACCATCTACAGAACTATCCGGAGGAGAAGCTCAAAGGGTAAAACTTGCAACAGAGCTTGCCAAGGTATCAACAGGAAAAACTTTGTACATCCTAGACGAGCCAACAACAGGTCTTCACATGGCAGATGTCCACAAGCTAATAGAAGTATTAAACAGGCTAGTCGATCAGGATAATACAGTTGTAGTTATAGAGCACAACCTCGATGTAATCAAGGTTTCGGATAACTTGATTGACCTTGGGCCAGAAGGTGGAGATGGAGGAGGAGAACTTGTAGCAACAGGTACTCCAGAAGAAATATCCAAAATCAAAAAATCATATACAGGTCAATACCTAAAGAAAATACTAAAAAAATAGGGTTAAGTTAAATCTTAACTCAGAGCGTAGATAAAATCCAAAAACGCTTATCCAACTACAGAAATTTAGAAATTCTAAATCTCATAATGCTGTAAATCACAAACTCGCTAATGCTCAAACAGTGCGATTTACGGGCACATTATTTCGATTTGAATTTCTTAAAATTTCTTCCGAATGGAACGCTTATTTTTGGATTTTATCACTTTATCAACAGTCTGGGTTAAGTTAAATCTTAACTCTTTTTTTGTGATAAAATTTAATCTTTGAAACATTTGCTAGGAAAATAAAATAATTTCATAAAAATTAAGAAAATTCAAGTATAATTGTTAATAATTGATGGTATTATTTAGCAAACTATGTTATAATAAAATTAATAAGGTAGGCTTTTATTAGACATATTGAAAGGCACAATATATTATAAAAAAAGCCGTCAAAGACTTGCATAGTCTTACATAATAATTTATAATTTTAAACCTTGAAAGACCAAGCTTATTAGGGAAATATCACGTTTTTTGAGGAGGATTTCTGAGGAGGAATTATGAAAAAGGAGCACAGATCGAGAATAGTAGCTTTCTTGCTGCCAATTCTAATGATTTTCCAAACTTTCGTTTTTACAAATGTATCAAAAGCGGAAGAAGAGAAAAAGTCAGATGGAAAGTATACCATAAATATCCAACTGCCTATGAATGACACATATAGTGTACCTAAAGACACAGATATTTTAAGATCATCAGGTAGGCAGGTTATTTATTGGAATATAACTGGTAAAGATAAAATAACAAAAGATAATTTGTACCAAAAAATCAAAGAATATGAGAAGATGGATAATGCAAAAATCACCGAAAAGTTTGGAGAGGGTCAGCTTAGTGAGTTTTCTAAACTAGTATATTCTATTGGTGACAAAGATGATGAAGCATCTGAAATTGATTTATCATTACTTAGCAAAGAAGAAAAAAATGCATTTGAGTTTAAAAGAGAAATAATCACTATTCCAAACCTTGAAGAAGGAACTTATTTAATAAAGGAAAGTGATGCATCTGTTGAAAATGCAAAACTAAATAAGAATGATTCGAAACTTTTTGCTAATATACAAACTTTATCTAAAGATAATGAAAGTATAGTGAAAAATTCTTTAGATATAAATATAAAGGAAAAAGTAGAATCTCCTTCCACTAAAATAACCCTAGTAAAGACAGATTCTAAAAACAAAGACCTAAGACTTGATAAGGTTGGATTTAGACTTTATAGAAAAGCTAAGGAAGAAGAAAAAGAAGACCAACTTGTTTCTGTTGAAGGAGAGCTTGGGGTTTACAAATACAAGGCAAGTGAAGAAAAAATCACAGAAGATGAAGTTCCAGTTCTTAAGACCAATACAGATGGTAAAATCGAAGTTAGCGACTTACCTGAAGGTGAAACTTATTATTTCAAGGAAGTAGAAGCAGTTGGTGAGTATAATAATGACAATAACAAAAACAAAATAAGTGAAGATTTCAAAGTAGGAGAAACTAGTGAAATAGTAGTCGAAAATGACAGAATTCCATTTGTTAAAAAAGTAGACCAAAAAGGTCAAGCTCTAGCAGGTGCGAAGTTTGAAGTCTATAATAAAGACGGCAAAAAGCTAAGCTTTAAAAAAGATACTGACAAATTTAACTATGGTTACACCTACTTAGAAGATAGCGAAGATGAAAAGACAAAAGAATCTGAATCTGAAGAATTTCAAGAAACTAAAGGTGAAAAAGACGAAACTAAAGAAGAGTCTAACGAAGAAGTAAAAGATACTGAAGATAAAGAATTTGAAAGTGATAAGGCAGCAGCAACAAAAGATGAAGATAGCGAAAATGCCGAAAATACAGATGAAAAAATTACAGAACTTGTCAGCGACGAAGAAGGAAATATCTTCATCAGCGATATGCCAGAAGGCGAAGGATATTATTTCCTAGAAACTGAGGCTCCAGAAGGCTATCAAAAATCTAATAATAAGTTTGAGTTTAATGTAGATGAAAATCACATAATCTACCAAATTTCTAAAGACAAAGATGGAAAAGAAATAAAAACTCAAGGGTATATCACTGTTGAAAATATCAAACCGGATGAAAAAATTGAAAAAGGCGGATTTAAGTTCCTAAAGGTAGATAGCAGTGATACAAGCAAGAAACTAAAGGGAGCTAAGTTTAAAGTTACTAAAAAAGTCGGCGATAAATATGTAGATGTAGAAAGAAACGGCAAGAAATATATAGTAGAATCTGACAAAAATGGTGCCTTTGAAGTAAAAGACCTAGATCTTGGAACTTATTACCTAAAAGAAACTACAGCTCCAAGTGGCTATGTAGTCAATAGTTCGCCAATAGAGATTGAAATCACCGGTTCATCCTATGCACAAAGTCCAACAGTTGTTACAAATAGCAAAGGAGATGTTCCAGTACCTCCAACAACACCAGGTGGATCTACTAGCACTCGTGGACCAAAGGGACCTCTAGTAAAAACAGGAGATATTAGAATTTTAGTATTTTTTGCAGCAGGACTTTTATTAATACTTGGTGGATATAAAATGGTTAGAAGTCAAGACAAGAAAGTAAACAGAGCTTAAGTAACAAAATAGATGCGATATTTTTTATCGTATCTATTTTCGCTTGTAGAGGAATAATAGATGGCACTTTTTAGTAAAAATAAGAAAAAGAAAATAAAAAAGCAACCTTCAAAAAAAGCTAAGTGGCTGTTTAGGTTAGTCTTTCTTTTAGGCTTTATGGTTGCTCTTTACCCTTTGGTCAGCAGACTCTATTATAGGATAGATTCAAACAATCAGGTGGCTGTTTTCTCTGATGGAGTTGATGAGCTTGCAACTGAAGAGATTGAAAGAAGGATCGGTCTTGCCCGTGCCTACAACGAATCCTTGAATAATGTCGTATCTGAGGATCCTTATTCAGAAGAGAAGAAAAAACAAGGTAGGGCAGAATATGCGAGGATGCTTGAAGTCCACGAGATGATTGGTCACGTTGAGATACCAAAAATCAACCAAGACCTTCCGATTTATGCTGGTACTGCAGAGGAAGTTTTACAAAAAGGAGTGGGCCACTTGGAGGGAACCTCCCTTCCTATTGGTGGAAACTCAACACATGCAGTTCTAACTGCTCATTCTGGTCTGCCTGAGGCAACACTTTTCACTCACCTGAATCAACTAGAAATTGGAGATAAGTTCTACATTCATAACATTAGCGAGACTATTGCCTACCAAGTCGACCAGATAAAGGTAATTGATCCAACTAATTTTAATGATTTATTAATAGATCCAGGTCATGATTATGTTACGCTTTTAACCTGTACTCCAATAATGATTAATACCCACAGGCTTATAGTTAGGGGACACAGGGTTCCTTATGTACCTGCAGTTGATGAAGAATTGATTAGAACAACTAAGGCAAATTGGATCTTTAGAATCCTATTCTTTATAGCTTTACTTCTAATAATTCTATTGATAATCTATCTAATCAAACTTAGAAGAGATAACAGGAAATACTTTAAGAAAATTGAAGATATCAAGAAAAGACAGGATGAAATAGAAGACAGTACTGATAATAAGGCGGTAAGCGATGAAGACTAGCCTTAAAGATAAGTTAAAATTTGGGATAATATTCCTAGTTGGGCTATTGATATTTTCTTATCCTATGATTTCTCAAAAGTTTTACGAGATCAAGGCGGATGATGAGATTATAGAGTTTGTCAAGCAAAGTAAGGAAATCGACGAGGCAGAGATTAACAAAAGGATGGAGCTTGCTCGTGCTTATAACGAAACCCTAGATCCATCCAAGCTTGCCGATCCATATAGTAAAAAAACTAAAGAGGCTCGTGCCTACTACGCTCATATGCTTGAAGTAAATGAGATGATTGGGCATATTGAAATACCAAAGATAAACCAAGATTTACCTGTCTATGCAGGAACTAGTGAAGATGTCCTTCAAAAGGGTGCAGGCCACTTGGAGGGAACTTCCCTACCTGTAGGAGGAAATTCAACTCATACGGTTATTACTGCCCACAGAGGACTACCAGATAAGGTCATGTTTAGGTATTTAGACCAATTGGTCGAGGGAGATATATTCTATTTTCACAACATCCAAGGAACATTGGCATATAGGATTGATAGAATTATGGTTGTAGAACCAACAGATTTTGAGCCAATTCTTGTCGAAGAAGGCAAGGATTATGCTACACTTTTAACCTGTACGCCATACATGATTAACTCCCACAGACTTTTGGTTAGAGGACATAGGATTCCTTATCAATCAGCTATAGACGATGGTATTGCGAATACGCCTAGGTTTAAGCCTGATTTTATGCAGCTTTTACTAATCCTAATGCCAATATTAGCTTTCCTAATAGTAATTTCAACTAGAGAAAAGAAACGATCAATTAAGCTTAGAAAAGAGGTGGAAGACATTGAAAAAACATACGAAATTAACGAAGATTAGCCTTCTAGGTTATATATTAATCCTTGCGGGACTGCTGTTCATAACAATTCCTCTTGGAAAAAGAAGCCTAAATGATCTTTCTTATAACAAAAGATTGGAAGAATTTGAGAAGAAGGAAAGTCAAAGAGATCAAAATGAGATTGCTAAAGAAGATGAAGCAGCAGACAAATACAATGATCTTGTTAGAAATTCTGACACTAGCATCCTAGATCCCTTCACTACAGATGAAAACAAAAATACCTACAACTATTTCAAAAACTCTGACGAAGTATTTGCTTATCTTGTAATTCCAAAACTTGGCAAAAACCTACCAATATATTTGGATGCAAGTCTATATCATATTTCAATTGGTGTTGCCCAAGTAGAAGGAACAAGCATCCCTGTAGGTGGCAAGGGTACAAGATCAGTTATTGCAGGTCACAGGGACTGGTGGGGCGATGATATGTTCTTATTTATAGATGAGCTAGTCGAAGGAGATGATGTTTATGTCAAAAGAGCAGGCAAAACCCTCCACTATAAGGTAAGTGACAAGGAAGTAATCGGCCCTTATGATCGGGATAGACTAGAAAAAAGAGAAAATGAGGATGTCCTAACCCTACTAACCTGTCATCCTTTCTATCCGCCAAGACCAGATCGACTCCTTGTAAACTGCGTTAGATATGACACTGAAGGAAATGAAACTGCAAATCAAAATGAACCTACAGAAAAAGTAGAAAAAGCAAAAGGAGCTAAAACCGCTAAAAACATCTACCTAATAGGATCAATCCTAGGAGCCTTATGCTTTGTCCTTGTTTTAATTAGATTAATTAAAAGGATAAAATATAGCAAGGAGAATATTTAAAAATAAAACTCTAGAATTTAAATATGAAAGTTTAGAAAAATAGATGAATGTTAAGTTCATCTATTTTTTTGCCTAATAAAGTAAATTTATGTAGTCAATATAGAAATAAATGAATTTATACTCTAATCTATTGTTGTATCACTATTTATTAATGTTTGAAATTATTGACTAAAACTTTACCATTATGTTTTATAATATAATAAAGATAATAAGTATGTGTGGTGATTTGATGAAGATTTTAATTATAGAAGATAATATAAGCTTAGTGTCAACCTTAAAAGATGTGCTAGAAAGTAATAGTTACGAAGTAGATTATATATTAAGTTTGGACGATATTGATGATTATGCTCTCTTAAACTCTTACGATTTAATACTATTAGATCTTATGCTGGGCGATTATAGTGGTTTTGATTTTTTAAAAACTATTAGAGATGACATCAAGACTCCAATAATAATACTAACAGCAAAAAATACTAAAGAAGATATAATGAGAGGATTTGGCTTAGGGGCAGATGATTATATTACAAAACCTTTTGATATGGATATACTTTTAGCTAGAATAAAGGCAAGAATTGGTAGGTTAAATCAAGGAATTTATTATAAAAAAACAAAATTTGATTTTGATAGATTTCTCATAACTAAAGAATGTGAAAATGTACAAATGACCTCTACAGAAGCACATATTCTGAAGTTCTTGTATGATAACAAAGGAATATTTTTAACTAAAGAAAAAATACTATTTAATACATTTTCATCTCTTGATGCTAGCGAGAGGGTTGTTGTTTCCCATATCTATAACATAAGACAGAAACTTTTAGAGATAAATGCAGACGATCCAATTGAAAATAAGTGGAAGGTAGGCTACAGATGGAAAGAAGATTAAAAGAATTTATAATATCTGAACTAATGGATAGTATAGTAAAATTTTCTTTGGCGTTTTTTATAAGCTTTATAGGATTGAGACTACTAATAGAATTTGAGAGAAGTGCAAAAATTATACAAGAGAACTTGAAACCTCAAACAGATATAATGGTTGGATTATCACTTATTTACCTAGTATATTTTGGATATGTATTTTATAAAAAGATAGATTCATATATTTTTAATGAAGTAGATAAATTAATAAGATCTATAAATGAGAATTCTTACGATGGAGAATATAAAACATATGAATTTAAGAAAATGTCAGATACATTAAAAAGTAAAACTCAGGAAATAATAAAGAAAGATAAAGATTTAGTTAAAGGAATTTCCTATATAAGTCATGATATGAAGACACCTCTAACGGTAATAAATACTAATGTATCTTTGATTAAAAAATCAAATGAAAAGATTTCTGATAAAAATCTTATTAGAATGGATAGGATTTTTGAAGAAAGTGAAAAAATGTCTATATATATTGACAAAATTATGAAAATTGCAAAAAGCCAATTAGAAGAAAATAAGATAAAAAAAATAAAGCTAGGCGATATAGTAAAATCACTAGAAAAATACATTACTATTTATTCGGATATGCTAGAAGAAGAAATAGAAATTGCGAAACAAATAGAAAACAACAAAAAAGTGATATATGCAAATACTTCAAATATAAATGAGTGTCTAATTCACCTACTAAATAACGCCTATGAACATAGGAATGATAAGATAAAAGTAGAAATAAAAGCTAATGATAGGTTAGAAATTGCTGTTATAGATGATGGATTTGGTTTTGATGAAGATATTCTTAGTGAAAGTACAGATTTATTTGTGACAAGCAATGTAGCAAGAACTTCAGGTAAAGGATATGGGATAGGTTTATATTATGTAAAGACTTATCTTGAAAAAATCTCAGGCGAATTAGAACTTATAAATAAAAATCAAGGTGCAACAGTAAAAATGATTATTCCAATGGAGGATTCCAATGATTAAAGTATTTTATATTTTAACTATTATATTTATAATTCATGGAATTTTTAATATGCATTCTCATAAGATGAATTTCTACAATTGGTATGAAGCTTTTGTACTAATTATCTTAGATAAATTTATTATAGCAGATATTCCATCTTATAGCAGAGTATTAATTATGTTGTATTTTATATTTCTAAATATATTAGCAATTAGAAAACTTAATTTGACTTAAAATTGACTATGATTTGGTAGAATAAGAAAAACTAAGGAGGACACTATGAAAAAACACAGCTTAACAGAAATATTACTCTATCTAATAACAGGACTTCTTCCACTAATAGGATATTATTTATTGATGAGTGAATATTTTAAAGTCAGCCCATTTGAAGGATATTACTTGATAATAACAATTTATTTAATTATTTGCTACTTATTATATCCTATAGCAGGAATAAAACTAAGCGAAACTACATCTAAGAAAAGGTCAGCTCAGTTTGTTCCAGCTAAGACTCAGCTATTATTTGCCTTTGTATTTGCACCATTTATAGTAATTTTTAATAGAAAGAAATAGTGATGGTATTTGCTAGAAACTTAATATATGAGAATAATAGAATAATAAAAAAGAATGTATTAAGGTTGTTATATGGCAATCAGCTAGAAAGATTAATTTCTAGCTGATTTTTGTATTATAAATCACTTGTGAAATAAATGCTCACAATCTATTAATAAAAAGGAAGTTTCCCTTTGTAGGACAAATTAAAATCTTACTCAAATATTTCTAAATATTTGCCATATCCTTCTTCTTCCATTTTATCTTTTGGGATAAATCTAAGGCTTGCGCCATTTATACAGTATCTAAGTCCGCCCTTATCCTTTGGGCCGTCTGGGAATACATGACCTAGGTGGCTGTCGGCGGTTTTGCTTCTAACTTCAGTTCTAATCATGCCGTGACTTAGGTCTGTTTTTTCTGTAATATTTTTATCGTCTATAGTTTTTGTAAATGATGGCCAACCACAACCAGCATCATATTTATCAAGAGAAGAAAAAAGAACTTCCCCACTAACTATGTCTACATATATTCCGTCTTCATAGAAATCATCATAGGGACTTGTAAATGGCATTTCTGTTGCATTTTCCTGGGTTACCCTGTAGGAAATATCGGACAGTTCTTCTTTTAATTTATCTTTATCATAATTTTTCATAAGACCTCCTTAATTTATTTATTAGATACCCAAAGCTTATAAAATTACTCAAAATAGTATAATAAAAGCATGAAATAAGGAGGATATTATGGGAATGACTATAAAAGAGGCTACATGGTCTGAGGGAAAAGATTTGGCCTTTGAGATAAATAAAAGAGTAAAGATTGCTAGAGAAAAATATGGCAGTGATGCTGTTATTAATGCCTGTCTTGGAACCTTAGCAGATGATAATGGTGATATAATCGCCCTAGATTCAGTTTATAAGAGACTTGATGAGATGGATAAGAAGGATATAGCATCATATGCACCGATTGAGGGTGAAGAAGAGTATAGAAAGCTTGTTATAGAAACTCTTTTTGCTAACTACAAACCAGACGGATATATCAGTGCAATAGCAACACCGGGCGGAACTGGAGCAATAAGATCTGCTATTTTCTCTTACCTAGGCGTAGGCGATCCCCTTATTTGTCACGACTACTATTGGGCTCCTTACAGGAAAATCTGCCAAGAGTTTGGTAGAGATTTTAGGACTTATGAGTTTTTTACTGATGATTTTTCTTTTAATATAGATGCCTTTAGAAAAGAAGTAGAAACTTCTTTAAAAGATAAGGATAGGATTGCTCCTTTGATTAATTCACCAGGAAATAATCCTACAGGTTATTCCTTATCTGATGGGGAATGGGATCAAGTTATAGAGTTTTTAAAAGAAAAATCAGCCGATAAGAGTAAGAAAATAACCCTAATTGTAGATGTTGCCTACCTAGAGTTTGCTGGAAATGGGGATAAGCAGAGGAGATTTTTCAAGAAATTTTCTAATCTTCCAGAAAATCTTTTGGTTATAGTGTGCTTTTCAATGAGTAAGTCTCACACAGCCTATGGATTAAGGTCTGGAGCGGCGGTTGCAATTTCAAAAAATGAGGAGATAATAGAAGAATTTGAAATCTCTTTATCTCATTCTGCTAGGTGCAACTGGTCAAATGGTACACACGCTGCTCAAAATATCTTGATAGATTTGGAAAAGGAAGAAAATAAGAGCGAGTATTTGGATGAACTTGTAGATCTTAGAACTATGTTAGAAGATAGGGCAGAGGAGTTTGTAGAAGTCTCTAAGGAGAAAAACCTAACTATGATTCCATATTTTGGTGGATTTTTCACTTTTATTCCTACACCAAATGCCTTTGACATTACAAGAAAACTTGAAGAAGAAAATATATTTACTATTCCATCAGATAAGGGAATAAGAGTTGCCATATGCGGTGTGGCTAAGGATAAGATTAGAAGGCTAGTAGAAAAAATTGCTTATTATATAAATGAAGAAAAATAAAACTTGCAAAAAGTTTAGTCTTTAGTATATTAATAATGTGAGTTAGCACTTGAGTGATAAGAGTGCTAAAGAATTAAAAAGGAGATTATTATGATGATGCTTAAACCAATAGGTGATAGAGTAGTTATAAAAAAAGCAGAGGCAGAAAAAACAACAGCTTCTGGAATAGTACTTCCAGAAAGTGCCCAAGAAAAACCACAATATGCAGAGGTTGTGGCTATTTCTAGCGATATAGAAAATGACGAGAAGAAAAAAGGTTCTCTAAGTGTTGGAGATAAGGTAATCTATTCCCAATATGCAGGAACAGATGTAAAACTTGATGATAGTGAATATATTGTCGTTAAATATAACGACATACTAGCAGTTGTAGAATAAGTTAGATAAAGGAGACTATAATGGCTAAAGATATTAAATTTTCATCTGATGCAAGGGCTGGACTTGAGGCTGGTATTGACAAGCTTGCAAATGCAGTAAAGGTAACCCTTGGACCAAAGGGACGTAATGTTGTCCTAGATAAGGCATACGGAGCACCAACAATTACAAACGATGGTGTAACTATTGCCCAAGATATAGAACTTGAAGATAGATTTGAAAATATGGGTGCTCAACTTGTAAAAGAAGTTGCAACAAAGACTAATGATGTAGCAGGAGACGGAACAACAACAGCTACAGTTCTAGCTCACGCAATCATCAAAGAAGGACTTAAAAACCTTGCAGCTGGAGCAAACCCAGTAGTCCTACAAAAGGGACTAAAAAAGGCAACTGATGAAGTAGTTGACTACATCAAAGAAAACTCAAGAGACGTTGAAGATAAACAAGCTATAGAAAACGTTGGAACAATCTCATCAGCAGATCCTGAAATTGGTAAGTTCATCGCTGATGCTATGGAAAAGGTTGGAAACGACGGAGTAATCACAGTTGAAGAATCAAAAACAACTTCAACATACCTAGATGTTGTTGAAGGTATGCAATTTGATAAGGGATACTTATCACCATACATGGCAACAGACAATGAAAAAATGGTAGCAGACCTTGATGATCCATTTATTCTTCTAACAGATAAGAAGATTTCAAATATCCAAGAAATCCTACCACTCTTAGAAGAAGTTGTTCAATCATCTAAGCCACTATTAATAATTGCAGACGATGTTGATGGAGAAGCTCTAACAACTCTAATCCTAAACAAACTTAGAGGAACATTTAACGTAGTAGCTGTAAAAGCACCAGGCTATGGTGATAGAAGAAAGGCAATGCTTGAAGATATTGCAATTCTAACAGGTGCTAAGGTTGTTAGCGAAGATTTAGGCATGGACCTAAAAGATACAAGTCTTGATATGCTAGGATCAGCTAAGAAAGTTAAGGTTGATAAGGACAATACAACAATAGTAGAAGGAAAAGGCGACAAAAATGCTCTAGAAGAAAGAGTAAGTGTAATCCGTCAACAACTAGACGCTGAAGATAGCGAATACGAAAAAGAAAAACTTCAAGAAAGAGTAGCTAAACTTGCAGGTGGAGTTGCAGTAATCAACGTAGGAGCTGCTACAGAAACTGAAATGCAAGAGAAAAAATACAGAATAGAAGATGCCCTATCAGCAACAAGAGCTGCTGTAGAAGAAGGAATAGTTGCAGGTGGTGGGGTTGTCCTAATCGGTGCAATCGAAAAAGTAGCTAAGTTAGAAGAAAGCTTAAAGGGAGACGAAAAAACAGGGGCAGTAATCATCAAGAAAGCCCTAGAAGCTCCACTAAGACAAATAGTAGAAAACGCTGGTATGGATGGATCTGTAATAGTAGAAAAAGTAAAACAATCTGCTAAGGATGAAGGATACGATGCTTACAATGACGAATATGTAAACATGTTTGAAAAAGGAATCGTAGAACCAACCAAGGTTACAAGATCTGCCCTTCAAAATGCCGTTTCAGTTGCAGGAATGATCCTTACAACAGAAGCTGCAGTAGCAGACCTACCAAAAGAAGAAGAATCTATGCCACAAATGCCAGGTGGTATGCCAGGAATGTATTAAAATATAAAATAGAAAAAGAAGAGGATAGGTCGCTATCCTCTTTTTGTGTGCTTTATTAGTGGAAATTGCTAGAGAAAAAGAGGCGGGAAAATAAATCCTGCCTCTTGATATTATCTACTTATTTTATTTTCCGAAAATTTCTGTTCCAAGTTTTGTTTGAGCTACATCTTTTCCGTTAAATACGATGTTTTTAACATCTGTTTGGTATTTGATATCTCCCCAAAGGATTCCACCTACATATGAGTCATCTTTTTTGAAGAGTTTGTAGATTTTGCCGTCTTTTTCTTCGCTTTCTTCTGTAACACCCTCGCCAGAGTTCATTCCTGCAGAAAATAGCTTGATATCTCCTAGAAGAAGTGTAGAAAATGGTTTTGGTTGAATGTATGATTCTTCATCACCTGTCATGTTGTGACCTGCGATTTTACCCATCTCTTGGCTTGATGTCCAAAGTCCTATAGTGAAGTTTCCAATTTGGGCACAATCACCTGCTGCGAAGATATTTTCGTTAGCTGTTCTTAGGTGCTCATCAACCATTACGCCCCTATCTGTTTCAAGACCTGAATCTTGAGCCATTTTGATATTTGATCTAACTCCTGCTTGAACCATTATAGCATCAGCTGATATTTCAGTTCCATCTTGAAGTTTGATACCTGAAACTGCGCCATCTTTTGTTAGGATCTCTTGGGTATTTTTGCCAGTTATAGTTTTGATGCCCATTTCGTTAAGTTTTTCTTCTAGTTTTCCTGATAGGTCACGGTCAAGTTGGCGAGCTAATAGATAGTCAAAGCTTTCTATAACAGTTATATCAAGACCTAGTTTTTTAGCTGAAAATGCAGCTTCAAGTCCTAGGATTCCCCCACCTATAACTACAACTTCTTTTTTGTCAGAAACATATTCTTTGAAGTTTCTAAGGTCATCTACAGTTCTAATGGCAAACACGCCCTTTGAGTCGATATTTGTGATTGGTGGAACAAAGGCTCTTGCTCCTGTTGCGATCAATGCCTTGCCATATTCGATTTCTTCGCCGTTTTCTAGGATAGCGATGTTTTTTTCTGGGATGAGCTTTTCTACTTTTGTCTCAAGTCTTTCTTCGATTTTCTTTTCACTATACCAAGGTTGTTTCTTGACATAGATCTCATCTTCTTCGAAGTCTTTGCTTATAAGATCTGAAAGTCTAGTTCTCCAGTAGGTTGATGGTTTTTCATCAGATACTATAAGGATAGTTGCACTTTCATCTCTATTTCTAATTTCTTCTGTTGCTGATAGACCAGCAATTCCGTTACCTATAATTAAATAATCGTACATATTCTTTTCTTACCTTCCTGTTTTATCTTATAGTCTTATTATACAGGTTGTTAAAATATCTTACAATGTAGGCTAAGGTTTTATGGTAAATGGTATAGTAGTAGAAGAAAAGTAAAAGGACGGATAAACATGATTTTTAGAAAAGCTAGTAGAAATGACATAAGCGATATTGAAAAAATAATAAAGTTTTCAAGGACTTCACTTAAAAACGATGGAGTGGACCAATGGCAAATGACAAATCCAGACCTTGGTTTGATAAATTGTCAGATGGATGAGGATTGTGCTTATGTCCTAGATTTAGACGGCAGAGCCTTTGCCTATGCTTACTTATCTAAAAATGAAGAACCTACCTACAAGGTGTGGGAGGATAAGTTTGAAGGAGATAGGTATTTTGTAATCCACACTCTAATGGTAGATGGTGGAGGAGTAGTAGAAAAGGCAGGGAGTAAGTTTATGGAAGCTATAATAGATTTTTCCAAGGAAAAGAAAATAGATAGCCTTAGGATAGATACTCACAAGGATAATTTCAGGATGAGAGGACTCCTAAATAAATATAACTTCAAAGAAATTGGCATAATCCAAATAGATGAAGACGGCATCCTAAAAGATAGAATCTGCTATGAGTTGATATTATGAGAAATTTGGGCCAAGAAAAGATTATAAAAGATGCGAAATTGCCAGCGGTGGTTCTTGCAGGTCCAGGCACTGGCAAAACTCATACCATAGTAAACTTTGTCGCAGAAGGGATAAAGAAAAAACGCTTTGATGCGAATAAAGTTCTAATCACAACTTTTACCAAAAAAGCCGCCAAAGAGCTTAATACGAGGATTATAACTAAGCTAAAAGATGATGATATCAAAGTCGATCTAAAGGATATGATGATAGGAAACTTCCATTCCCTAGCCATTGATTTTATCAAAAAATACAGGAAACTCGATGACAATTTCTTTAACCTAACAGTGATAGATTCTTTTATGGAAGAATACATCATAAAGGAAAACCTAGAGATATTTAGAAAGATAGATGGTTTTGATGATTATATAAGAAAAAATCAAGTAGCAACTATCCTCGATATATTTCAAACTATAACAAATAACCTAGTCGACCTTGAAGGTTTAAAGAAATCGTCTGATGATAAAAAACGACTTTCCTACGATATTTACACGACTTATGAGAAAATCCTAAACGATTTGGGTCTTATAAACTTCCAGCTTATCTTAAAGAGATTCTATGATTTATTGGCAGATCCTGTTATAGGAGATGAGATTAGAGAAAATATAGACCTAGTTATAATCGACGAATACCAAGATACCAATCTTATCCAAGAAGAAATCGCCTTTAGACTAACTAAAGATGGAAATATTATCGTCTTTGGTGACGATGATCAAGCTCTATATTCTTTTAGGGGAGCTGATCCTCGAAATCTCCTTGATTTTAGTGAAAGATTTTATCAATACTCAAAAATTAAATCAACTACCTACAAGCTAGACATCAACTACAGGTCTAACCAATTTATAGTCAAAAAATCTAAGGACTTCATTGACGAGGCAAAGCTAAATGATAAGAAAGACTTGGTATCAGTAGATAATAAGGAAAATACAAATACCATAGTTAGGGCAAGGTCAGCTAATATTTCAAATATAGTCGCTATTGTTAAACACCTATCTAAAGAAGTTAATCTAAATCAAATTGCCTTTTTGTTTCCTTCCTTTTACAATTCTTTTCCAAAGCAGCTAGAAAAGGGATTTGAAAAAGCAGGGATAAAAGTTATAAATAGAAAGAGTGATAAGTATTTTTATAGAAAAGAGGTTAGGTTTTTTCTATATATCTTGTTAAAATATAGAAATATCAATCAAATAAATGTAGACATTGACGAAAGATATATGGACTACTACCAAAAAAAGAAAAATGCCTACAGGAAGTACCTAGCAAGCATTTTGGAAGATGAAAACCTGAGGCAAGATAAAGAAATAGACGAATTTATAGGAAAGATCACTCACAAAGAGAAGATATCAGAGATAATCTATAAGGCAATTGGACTTAAATATTATAAAAATATCTTGAGATGTGCAGGAGATGAGGAAAAAAGAGTCCACAAAAACACTGGCAAATTTATAAATTTGGGAGTAGATTTTGATGAAATTTTTGCTGGCGAAGATAATTTTTACGAGAAATTCATCTTTTCTTACCTATATATTTTCTATGACAAAAACGCCATATCCGAATACGATGAGGACGATACTGATATAGACGGGGTCAATTTTATGACAATACATCAAGCCAAGGGGCTTGAGTTTGAGGTTGTTTTTGTATCTAGCCTAAATGATTATCCAAGAGGAGATAGGGATAAATTTCTTGACGTCGGCAGGAAAAAGACTAGAGAAGAAGTAGACCTAGATTTTTATAGGAAATATTACACAGCCTTTACTAGAGCGAAGAACCTCTTAGTTTTGTTTGATAACTCAAGGGATATGAGGATCCAACAGTTTATAAACTCTCTCGATACTAGCTCAAGGCTAAGCACGATTGACTTTAGAAGAGGAAATCCTAAAAGAAAAAAAGAGATCCTAGCCTTTACTACAGATATAGATGTCTACAAAACTTGCCCTAGGAAATATCAATTTATTAGAAAATTATCCTACAAAACCTATAAGACGGAATCCCTAATTTTTGGTAGTAGAGTACACGCCCTTGCCGAATACATTTATTCTGATAATTTCAACAAAGACGACATGGGGAGTTTCCTTAAGAAAAACCCTATTTATATAAATCCTGTGGCAAACTTGTTAAACAAATCCTACCAAGTAAAAAATAGTGAGGTTAATTACAAGACAGATAGAAACTTCTATATCCTCCAAGGAAGTCTAGACCTCGTTTTATCTGACAATACCATAGTTGATTTAAAAACTGGATCTTTCGATGAAAGAAGTCTTGATAAATACGCAAACCAACTGGTAACTTACAAAAACTTGATGGAAGAGAATGGCGAAAATGTCAAAGAAACCCTCCTTTACTTTATAGAACAAGATAAGGAAATAAGGGTAGGGGCAAGAGATTTCGATATAGATGAGATAGATAGGATTGCCAAAAACATAATAGAAGAAAATTTCGATTATAAAACAGAAGATGTAAAAGCTTGCAAGTTTTGTCCAATGAAATTTTACTGTGATAGAGCTTGAAAACATCCTACTATGTTATACAATATAGATAGGTGATAATATGATAGAATCTCAAATGTTAAAGGGAGTAATAGAAGGAGTAATCCTTCATATAATTAAAAATAACGAAACATACGGCTACGAAATCGTAGAAGAGCTTAAAAACTCAGGTTTTTTTGCTATGACTGAAGGAACTGTGTATCCAATCCTTCAAAGATTGTCCAAGAAAGGCTTGATATTTGGTGCCTACAAAAAATCAAATATAGGACCAAAGAGAAAGTATTACTATATAAGTCCAAAGGGTAGAGAATACCTAGATAGTTTCTACGAATCCTTTAGTGAGATGAGTGAAGCTATCAACAATGTGTTAGAGAAAGGTAGAAGATGAGATTAGATAAAATGATAGGAAACTCCGGTCTTGATACGAGAAAAAATATCAAGAGAAACGCTAAAAAAGGAGCCATCCTAGTAAATGGAGAAGTCGTAAAGGACTCATCATATCAGGTTGATCCAGAAGTGGACGAGGTTTACTACATGGGTCAGTTTGTAGATTATTTTGAAAATATCTATATTATGATGAATAAACCAAAAGGCTACTTGTCAGCGACAGAAGATAAGGATCCAACTGTAATAGATTTATTAGATGATTTCTACAGAGTCCTTGACTTATCAATAGCTGGAAGGCTTGATAAAGATACGACAGGTCTTTTACTTTTATCAACTGATGGAAAATTTATCCATAGAGTAACAAGTCCAAATTCCAATATAGAAAAAACTTATATTGCAAAAACTCGTGATCCTATAGATGAAAGTCTGATAGACATTTTCAAAGAGGGAGTATATATCAAAGAAGATGATTACACAGCAAGATCTGCGAAGCTTGAGATCATAGGTAAAAATGAGGCAAAAGTGATTGTTACTGAAGGAAAGTTTCACCTAGTTAAAAGGCTCTTTTCAAATTGTGGAAATGAAGTAGTTGATTTAAAGAGAGTTGCTATAGGAGATTTAGAGCTTGATAGTCACTTGGGCCTAGGAGAATACAGAGAGCTTAGCGATAGTGAAGTTGACTTATTTGTGGAATAAGTTTTCTAAAAAATAAATTATTAATTTATAAAGGATCTTTTTATTATAAAGGATCCTTTAAATTTAGAAGAAAATAAAATTCGGATTAAAAATAATAATATAAAAAGTTTTATGAAAATGATTGCAAGAAATTAAAATCTATGGTAAACTACTTGTAAGAGAATATATAGGAGAAGGCGAGCATAATTAATTTTTACATGCTCGTTTTCTGCGTTTTTGGAGGTTGTATGACGCACGAAGAGATTTTCGATATAATTTATGAAAATCCAATAATCATGGCTATTAAAAACAACAAAGATTTAAGAGACTCTTTGGATAGTGAAAACAAAATTGTGTTTGTGCTTTTTGGTACTGTAGAAAGCATCCCACATATAGTAAACAAACTTAAAAATAATGGGAAAATAGTTATGGTTCATGAGGATTTGATTGAAGGACTATCAAGCTCGCAGCTGTCTGCAGCCTTCATTAAAAATTACACTAATGCTGATGGAATTATTACGACAAGGCCACAAAACGCATCATATGCGAGGAAATTGGGGCTTTTTACTATCCTTAGGTTTTTTGTATTGGATTCATTATCTTATGAAAATGTCAAGGAAACTGTAAAAAAGGCCAACTGTGACCTTATCGAAATACTACCAGGAATTATGCCTAAGGTGTTGGCTGATATTTCAAAGAGAACTAGGATTCCTCTAGTTGCTGGAGGCCTAATCAATGAAAAAAGCGATGTGGTAGATGCACTTAATGCAAACGCCATCGCCATATCAACTTCTAACACTGATGTTTGGAAAATGTAAAGGAGATATCATGGGAAAATATATCATGGCACTAGATGCTGGAACAACAAGTAATAGAGCGATTATTTTTAATAAAAAAGGCGAGATCATGTCTGTGGCACAAAAAGAATTCACCCAATTCTTCCCACATCCAGGTTGGGTAGAACACGATGCAACAGAGATTTGGTCAACTCAACTAGGAGTATGTACAGAAGCTATTGCTAAACTTGGCATAAGTGCTGAAGAAATCGAAGCTATAGGTATAACAAACCAAAGAGAGACAACTATAGTTTGGGAAAAAGAAACTGGTAAACCTGTCTATAATGCAATCGTTTGGCAATGTAGACGTACAGCTGATATGGCAGACAAACTTGTAGAAGATGGCTACAGAAAAACTATCCAAGATAAAACAGGTCTTGTAGTTGACCCATACTTCTCAGGTACAAAGATTAGATGGATCCTAGATCATATTGAAAACGGACAAGAAAGAGCAGAAAACGGCGAATTACTTTTCGGTACAGTTGATACATGGCTAATTTATAACCTAACTCGTGGTAAGGTTCACGTTACTGATTATTCAAACGCTTCAAGAACTATGATTTTCAATATTCATACTCTTGAGTGGGATGATGAACTATGTGAAATCTTAAATATTCCAAAATGTATGCTACCAGAAGTAAAACCTTCTTCTCACGTTTATGGAAATACATTTGCAGGTTACTTCGATGGTGAAATTCCAATAGCAGGTATTGCTGGTGACCAACAAGCAGCCTTGTTTGGTCAAACATGCTTTGAACCAGGAGATGCAAAAAATACTTATGGAACAGGTGCCTTCTTACTAATGAATACTGGAGAAGAAGCTGTAAAATCTAATAACGGTCTAGTAACAACAATAGCTTGGGGACTTGGTGATGGCAAGGTAAATTATGCCCTAGAAGGTTCAATATTCGTTGCAGGTTCTGCTATCCAATGGCTAAGAGACCAACTAAGAATAGTAGATGCTGCTGATGATACAGAATATATGGCTACAAAAGTAGACGATACAAATGGCTGCTATGTAGTTCCAGCCTTCACAGGTCTAGGTGCTCCATATTGGGATGCTTATGCTAGAGGATCTATAGTAGGAATTACTAGAGGAACAAACAAATACCACATAGTAAGAGCAACTCTAGAATCACTTGCTTACCTAACAAATGACGTGTTACAAGCAATGAGTAAGGATAGTGGCAAGACCCTACAAGAACTAAAGGTAGACGGTGGAGCTAGTGCGAACAACTTCTTGATGCAATTCCAAGCTGATATGATTCAAACAAAGGTTGAAAGACCACAAACACTTGAAACAACAGCTCTAGGTGCAGCTTATCTTGCAGGTCTTGCAGTAGGTTACTACAAAGACTTAGAAGAAATCAAAGAATACAGACAAGTTGATAGAGAATTTAACCCAGAAATCTCCAAAGAAGAAAGAGATAAAAAAGACAGAAACTGGCAAAGAGCAGTTGATAGATCATTTAGCTGGGCAAAAACTTACGAAGAATAATTTACAAAATATAAAAATTGTGATAAGATGATGATAACAGAATATTGATTTGAGAAAGCGAGCTAAAGTATTACCCTACTTTAGCTCGCTTTTTTCTATCCGGAAAATTATGGAGGGATATATGTACGATGCTATAATTATAGGCGGTGGAGTAACAGGAACATCAATTGCCTACCAATTATCAAAGAAAAAAGGAAAATTCCTATTATTAGAAAAAAACGAAGATGTATGTACTGAAACATCTAAGGCAAACTCAGGTATCTGCCACGGTGGTTATGACGCAGTTCCTGGAACAATGAAGGCTAAGATGAATGTAAAAGGAAATCATATGATGGCTGATGAGGCTAAGAAATTATCTTTTCCTTACAAACAAATCGGAACCTTGGTACTATGCCACGATGAAAAAGACTATCCAAAACTAAAAGAGCTTTACGATCAAGGTATAGCAAATGGCGTTGGTGGTATGGAAATCCTAAAAGGAGACCAAGTTAGAGAAATAGAACCAAATGTCTCAGATGATGTTTGCTACGCCTTATATTGTAAAGAAGCTGGTATAGTTGATCCATTTTTAATGAATGTTGCTTTCGCAGAAGTATCAAATATCAATGGTGTTGATTACAAGTTTAACGAAAAAGTAATAGAAACAAATCCAAAAGATGGATATTGGGAAATTGTTACAGAAAATAATACATACGAAACAAAGGCAGTTGTAAATGCCGCAGGACTTTACTCAGATGAAATCCACAACAAGGTTAGCGATGAGAAGTTTGAAATAAGAGCTAGACGTGGTGAATACCTATTATTAGATAAGGATACCAAAGGCTATGTAAACCACGTTATGTTTAACCTACCAACAGAAAAAGGTAAGGGAATCCTTGTTTCACCAACTATAGATGAAAACACTCTAGTAGGCCCAACATCAGACTTTGTAGATGATAAGGGAGATTTAAGATCAACAAGAGAGCACCTAGAAGAAGTTATCGAAAAATCTAATGATACAGTTAAAAACGTACCTGTAAGAATGGTAATCACATCATTTTCAGGAAACAGAGCTCACGAAAAGGGTGGAGATTTTATCCTACAAGAAAGCCTTGATGGATTCTTCGATTGTATAGGAATCGAATCACCAGGACTAACATCAGCTCCAGCTATAGGTGAGTATATGGCAGATCTTGTTAGTAAGAAACTTGACCTTGCCGAAAATACAGACTTTAACTATGATAGAAAACCAACACCAAAGACAAGTGAGTTAACAATCGAAGAGCACGATGAGTTAATCAAAAAAGATAGTAGATACGGTAAGATCATCTGCAGATGCGAAAAGGTAACTGAAGGTGAAATAGTAGATGCAATCAACAGACCTGTTGGAGCTACAACAGTTGACGGAGTCAAAAGAAGAGTAAGAGCAACAGCAGGAAGATGCCAAGGTGGTTTCTGCCTACCAAGAGTTATGGAAATTCTAGCAAGAGAGCTTGGCAAAGACTATGACGAAGTAGTTAAAAACAACAAAGATTCATATTATATAAAGGGACATGTAAAGTAAGGAGCATTTGGATGAAAAATTATGATTTAGTAGTAGTAGGTGGAGGTCCTGCAGGTCTAGCTGCAGCTGCCAAGGCCTATGACCTAGGTGTAAAAAATATATTACTTGTAGAAAGAGATGATATGCTTGGTGGTATTTTAAACCAATGTATCCACAATGGTTTCGGTCTACACAGATTTAAAGAAGAGCTAACAGGTCCAGAATATGCTCAAAGATTTGCAGACGAAGTAGAAAAAAGAGACATAGACGTTCTTTTAAATACAATAGTAATGGACTTTGCAAATGACAAGACCCTAACCCTTATGAATGAAGAAAACGGAATGTTTACTATAAAACCAAAAGCAGTAATCCTTGCGATGGGCTGTAGAGAAAGACCAAGAGGAGCTCTAAATATTCCAGGAAGCCGTCCAGCAGGAGTTTACTCAGCAGGAACTGCTCAAAGGATGATAAACCTAGAAGGCTATATGCCAGGTAAAAAGGTTGTTATCCTAGGATCTGGAGATATCGGTCTAATCATGGCTAGAAGAATGACTCTAGAAGGAGCAGATGTTCAATGTGTTGCTGAAATCATGCCATATTCAGGAGGACTAAAGAGAAATATAGTTCAATGTCTAGATGACTTTGACATTCCACTTTACTTTAACACAACAATTTCAGGTATAGAAGGAAAAGAAAGAGTAGAAGGATGTACCTTATCTCAAGTAGATGAGAATATGAAGGTAATCCCTGGCACAGAAAAACACTACGATTGCGATACAATCTTGTTATCTGTAGGTCTACTTCCAGAAAATGAATTAACAAAAGAAGCTGGAATAGAAATTGATCCTAAAACAAAGGGAGCTATCGTATCTGATAGGCTAATGACAAATATCCCAGGCGTATTTGCATGTGGTAACGTCCTACACGTTCACGATCTTGTAGACTATGTAACAGAAGAAAGTGAGCTTGCAGCTACAAGTGCTGCAGCATATATAGAAGAAAAGTTCAAAGAGTCACAAGCAGAACCAATTTATCTAAAAGCAGGAGATGGAATTAGCTACACACTTCCTCAATATATAAACCCAGATACAATGGCAGATACTGCAATAGTAAGATTTAGGGTAAACAACGTTTATCAAAACAGAATCCTAAAGATGTTTGTAGATGGCAAGGAAGTAGCAAAGAAGAGAAAACTAGTATACGCTCCAGGTGAGATGGAAAACTTAATCCTTAAAAAGGAAGACTTACCAGAAAACTCTAAAGAAATAGAAATAAAATTGGAGGAAATATGAAAAGAGATTTAACATGTATAAATTGTCCTCTAGGATGTACTGTAACAGTAACCATGGACGAGGATGGTGAAATCACTGATGTTACTGGCAATACTTGTAAAAGAGGAGAAATATACGCTAGAAACGAAGTGAAAAATCCAGTAAGAACAATCACATCTACTGTAAAAGTAGAAGGTGGATCTTCCTACTCAGTTCCAGTCAAAACAGCTGATGCTATACCAAAAGAAAAAATGGCAGAAGCTATGAAAGAAATAAATGGATCAATTATAAAAGCTCCTGTAAAAGTAGGGGATATAGTAATAGAATCTGTTGCAGATACAGGAATAGCAGTAGTAGCAACAGCAAATAGATAAAGTAAAACTAACTTTCCTTATAGATTACCCTCAAATATAGTCAAGAAAAAACTTCCAGGCACAAGATTGGAAGTTTTTTCATTCTATTGGTCGAGAAATCTCTTGAGGAATTCTCTCGTTCTATCATTTTCTGGATTGGTGAAGATCTTTTCTGGAGTGCCATCTTCTAGGATGATTCCCTTATTCATAAACAGTACCCTAGTAGAAACATCTCTTGCAAAATCCATTTCGTGGGTTACAACTATCATGGTCATTCCGCTTTTGGCAAGCTTTGTCATTACATCTAACACTTCACCGACTGTCTCAGGATCTAGGGCACTAGTTGGCTCATCAAAGAGCAATACATCTGGATCCATGCAAAGGGCACGAGCTATTGCTACTCTTTGTTGTTGGCCACCTGATATTTGACTAGGCTTAGCATTTACATAGTTTTGCATATTAACAGATGTAAGATATTTTCTAGAAATCTCTTCTGCCTCAGAGTGGCTTCTACCTAAGACTTTGATTTGACCAAGCATACAGTTTTCTAGGACGGTCTTGTTGGCAAAGAGGTTAAAATTTTGAAAAACCATACCAACTCTTGACCTAAATTTCTTTTGGTCGTATTTGTTCTCTAGGATATTTTCTCCTCTGTAGAGGATCTCGCCACTTGTTGGACTTTCAAGAAGGTTTAGGCAACGAAGGAGGGTAGACTTACCAGATCCAGAAGATCCTATTATTGAAACTACTTCACCTTCATCTACTTCCATATTGATATCCTTTAGTACTAGATTGTCTCCAAATTTTTTCTCTAAATTGTTTACTCTAATTATCTCAGACATTTCTTGCTCCTGTTGATGATTCCATTATAAAGTCCTTGTCGCTAAATTTTCTTTCAAGAAGAAGTAGGATTCTTGTTATAGTAAAGGTTAGGACAAAGTAAATTACGGCTGTTATTAGATATGTTGGGAAGTACTGGTAGGTAGATCCTGCAACTGACTTTGACATAAAGAATAACTCTGTAACAGATATTACGTTAAGGACTGATGTATCCTTGATGTTTATTACAAACTCGTTACCTAGTGATGGTAGTATGGTCCTAATTGTTTGTGGGAGGATTACACTTGTCATAGTTTGCGCCTCACTTAGACCTATTGCCTTGCAGGCTTCAAATTGTCCCTTATCGATTGAATTGATTCCACCACGGACAACCTCAGATAGGTAGGCACCTGTATTGATTGAAACTATGAGGATTGCGGCAAACATAGTTGAAAGATCTATGTCGAAATATTGTTTTAGTCCGTAGAAGATGATCACGGATTGAACCATCATTGGAGTTCCTCTAAATATTTCTACATAGACTCCCAAGATCCAATTTATAAGCTTGTGGAAATAATAAGAAAATTTGTTGTCACTTTTCTTTACATCCATTCTTCTGATAACTGCAACTACAAGTCCTAACAAAAATCCTAAAAGAGTTGATAAAATTGCAATAAACAAAGTATTTACAACACCTCTAAGGAAAAGTGAGGAGTAGGTTGACCAGATAGACTTAACTTCTTCTACAAATCCTTGGCTTTCTTCTTCACTTGCAGTTATTTCTGTCATTTGACCCATGATTTCTGCTTGCTCTTTTTCAATATCCATTCCATCGAGGATTTTATTAATATCTTGGGTAAGGGGACTATTTTTAGCGATACCAACTCCAACAGTTGTATCTGCGTCATTTGCTTCAAAGCCATTAGACCCATCAAAAGTCACATAAGTTAGCTTTGGGTTAGAAGCTACAGCAGACTCTGCACCTGCCTCTTCTGAAATATAACCATCAATTGTTCCAGCGTTGGCTGCTGCAATCATTGTAGGGAACGAATCCATAGACTCTTGTTTAGCTACACCCTCCATTTGATCGATCATATCGACGTGGAAGGTACCAAGTTGGGCAGTAATCTTTGCATCCTTAAAATCATTAATAGATTTTGCATTCACATAAGGAGAATCCTTTTGAGTGACAACTACCATCTTCGCGTGGTAATATGGCTTAGAAAAGTCGATTTGCTCAAGTCTCTCATCAGTTGGACTCATACCAGCAACTATGGCATCAATCTTGCCACTAGTTAGGGCAGGAATAAGTCCGTCCCATTCAATTTTGTAGATCTCAAGTTTCTTGCCAAGGCCGTCTGCAATCTTCTTTGCAAATTGCACGTCATAACCATTAGCATATTCCCCAGGAGAGTTTGCTACTGGATAGCCACCATTTGTATCATTTACCTCAGAGAAGTTAAAAGGAGCGTAGTTTACTTCCATACCGACTCTAAAGGTATCATCTTCATTGGCACTTGCCATATGTAATGGTGTGAATAACAATACAATCGCCAAAAGTACATTCAATAATTTTTTCATAATAAAATCCTTTCTAATAAATTTGATTGTAAAAAAAAGCCCTTACTGCATCAATAGATGCAATAAGGGCGAAATTCGCGTTACCACCTTAATTTTAGTATACCTTGCGATATACATCTCAATAAGTACAATCATACTCTCTTGCTATAACGGGCAAGTCCCGTCGCCAGATCAAATATCCCCGACAAAACTCCAAGTCTTTATTCACCAAAGTTTACAATACCCATTCACACCAACCAGGGCTCTCTTTATAGCAAATGCTTTGGCTACTTATCTCATCAAAGTTGTTAAATATATATTACAACAAATAAATAAAATGTCAAATTTATTTTTGAGGTACAGTGATATAGAGGTTAATATGAAAATAAAAAATAGACAATTAGAAATAATAAAAATATTACAAAATGAGAAAATGCCAATATCAGGAGGAAAACTTGCCCTTATGTTTCATGTAACTAGGCAAGTTATAGTTAAAGATATTTCAATACTAAAGGCAGAAGGCTATGAAATAATATCCACCAACAAGGGTTATAAGCTAAATGATAAAGATAAAATAACTTTTATTATAAAATCAACCCACGATGATAGTAGGATAAAAGAAGAGCTAAACACAATAGTTGACGGAGGAGGAAGGATAGTAGATGTCTTCGTAAACCACAAGACCTATGGCACTATTAGAAAAGATCTCGATATCAAGTCAAGAAATGGAGTAGACTCTTTTCTAAAATCCATAGATCAAGCAACTCCCCTAAAAAACCTAACAGCAAACGTCCATTATCATACAGTCGAAGTAAAGACCTATGAGGATAAAAAAATTATAGAAGAAAAGCTAAGAAATAAAGGTTTTCTAGTAGATTAGAAAATAAAAGAATACTTCAGAGCGTAGACAAAATCCAAAAACGCTTAACCAACTACAGAAATTTAGAAATTCTAAATCTCATAATACTGTAAATCGCAAACTCGCTAATGCTCAAACAATGCGATTTACGGGCGCATTATTTCGATTTGAATTTCTTAAAATTTCTTCCGAATGGAACGCTTACTTTTGGATTTTGTCAATTTGTCAACAGTTTGGAGTACTTTTTTACCTTCTAAGCCTTAATTATTAAAAATAAGCCTTAGATATTAAGTTGTAGCAAACTCTAATAATTTATATAAATAAAATACAAAATCACATCTGTTGTATATACAACGGGGATTTTTTGTGTTAGAATAAGGTTATTGGAGGAAAAAATATGGATTATTTACGAAAAAAAGGAATTAATTTATCTTGGAGAACTTATTTTATTGATTGTTTAGGGGCGATGGCCTTTGGTCTTTTTGCCTCTCTTTTGGTAGGCACTATCCTAAATAGCCTAGGTCAAAGCTTACATATAGCTTATTTTACAGATAGACTTTGGCCTATCACCCAAAAGGCAACAGGAGCAGCTATTGCTGTATCTATAGCTACATCTCTTAGTGCTCCAAATCTTGTGCTTTTTGCATCAACTATTGTTGGTATTGGCGCCTACGAGCTAGGTGGTCCTGTGGGAGTTTTCCTAGCTACGATTTTTGGAGTGGAGTTTGGAAAGCTCGTTTCAAAATCAACCAAGCTTGATATTATAATTACACCGACTGTAACTATTATTGTTGGCTTATTGGTCGGAGATTTGATTGGCCCATATGTAAGCTCCTTTATGAATGCTATCGGTTTATTTATTATGAGAGCGACAGAGCTTAGACCATTTTTTATGGGAATTGTCGTATCTGTTACCATTGGTATGGCTCTTACTCTTCCTATATCATCAGCTGCAATCTGCATGATGCTTTCCCTAAGTGGGCTTGCTGCTGGAGCGGCAACCGTGGGTTGTTGTGCACAAATGATTGGCTTTGCGGTAATTTCCTATAAGGATAATGGTCTTGAGGGGCTTTTCGCCCAAGGACTTGGGACAAGTATGTTCCAAGTTACAAATATTATCAAAAACCCATGGATTTGGCTACCACCAACTCTTGCAAGTGCAATTATTGCGCCTATTTCTACCATTGTTTTTAAGATGGAAAATACTCCCTTGGGTGCGGGCATGGGAACAAGCGGTCTTGTGGGCCAGATTGGGACAATAAATGCTATGGGCATCGAATCTTTACCTAAAATTATTCTCATCCAAATCCTTCTACCTGCCCTACTTTCTTTTCTAACATATGTTATTTTAAAGAAAAAGGGCCTTATAAAAGATGGGGATATGAAAATTGATTTTTAGGTGATTTTATAAAAATGCTCCTACTTAACATATGGACAATTCAAAGTATAATACTAAAGTATATGTAGACTAGGATTATAATCGTCTATAAAAACTTAAAAGGAGCAAATATGCAAAAGAAAAACATAAATTTAGATAAATTCAAGATTAATCTCCATGAGGGATCTTCTGTAGGAAAAGTTATTGCAGTTATGAGTGGTAAGGGCGGAGTAGGAAAATCTTCTGTTTCTTCACTACTTGCAAGTGAGCTAAACAAAAAGGGTCACAAGGTTGCAATATTTGATGCAGATATCACAGGTCCATCTATACCAGAAGCTTTCGGCATAGATGAGCCAGTTAGAGGTACCAAGGAAGGAATCATGAATCCAGCCGTAACTCGTGATGGTATCAAGCTAATTTCTGTAAATATGATCCTTCGCGACAAGACTGATCCTGTTGTTTGGAGATCTTCTATTGTAACAAATGTATTGAAGCAATTTTATACAGATGTGGATTGGGGAGAGATTGACTATATGATAGTTGATATGCCTCCGGGAACTGCAGATGTTCCACTAACAGTATTCCAATCACTTCCAATTGATGGGGTAGTGGCAGTTGCAACTCCTCAAGGACTTGTAGAGATGGTTGTTGAAAAATCAATCAAAATGGCTAAGATGATGGGTAAAAACATTATCGGTCTAGTAGAAAATATGTCCTACTTCGAATGCCCTGATTGTGGTAATAAGCATGAAATTTTTGGTAAGAGCAAACTAGATGAAGTAGCTAAAAAATACGATATAGACACTTTAGCCAAACTTCCAATCAACCCAGAAGTTGCAGAGAAAATTGACTCAGGTCTTGCAGAAGATATCTCAATGCCAGATCTAAGTCCAATCATTGAAAAAATCGAATCACTTTAGGAGATAAAATGAAAAAGAGACTATTACCTGCCTTGATGGCACTTTTTATCCTAATTCCGTCCCTTGCCCTTGCGGAAGGATTCGACTCATCAAAAGATGATATCATCTACGGAGTTGCCCTAACAGAAGATGAGATGGATATAGTTGACAAGAAAGTTGGGGCTGATAGAAAAGAGTCAAATGTTTCTTATGTAGACGGATCAGATCTTGAAAAATATCTAGGATACGGGGCGCCAGATTCCAATATGATTTCTTCAGTTTTTGTTAAGAGAAATAATAAAAAGGGCGTCGCTGTTGAAATTGTAACTAAGGATAATATTACAGAAATAACAGAGGGTCAATACGCCAATGCAGCTATTACTGCAGGTATAACTTCTGCAGATATTTTGGTTGCAAGTCCAAGACCTGTTACAGGAGAATCTGCCTTGGTCGGAGTATATAAGTCAGAAGAGCTTCGTGGCAATGACCTAGACAGCGACAGGACCAAGCTTGCCCAAGAGGAGCTTGAAACAGTAAGCGATATTTCTAATGAAAACGAAGGCAAGGATAAATTTGATACAGAAAAGCTAGATACAGTTGTAATTGAAGTAAAGAAGAAACTTGCCGATTACAAGGAAGAAACTGGAGAAACTGCCTCATCTGATCAAATAGCAATCTATATCAAAGATGCCCTAAACAATGTAAACATGGGCGATATCCTTTCAAACAACAACATCCAAGTTTTGGTAAACTACTTTGAATCCTACCAAAACACTTCTGCCATAGATAGTGCTGAGGTAAAAGAAAATCTTACAAAGCTTGCAGGCGATATCACAGATAAGGCTAGTAAGTTTTATAATGACAACAAAGAAAGTATCGACCAAGTGGCTCAAGAAGCTAAAGATAGTGGTCTATGGGAAAAAATCGTAGAATTCTTTAGATCAATCTTTGATTCAATAACAGAAGCCTTCTCAAATAGCTCAGAAGATACAAACGCTACAGAAGGTCAATAATAAATAAAACCACAAAGCTAATACCCTCACATGATTTGTAAGGGTATATGGCTTGTGGTTTTTTATTGGTAATATTTGGCTTGGGACTTGTAAAGTCTTGAGTAAATATTATCTGTTTTCATCAAGTTTTGGTGTGAATCGAAAGCCTTTATTTTCCCATCATCCAGGACTAATATCTTGTCAGTAAATCTTGAAGAGCTCATCCTGTGAGAGATAAATATGGCAGTTTTGCCCTCAGTCATTTGATTAAACTGCTCGTATATGGCACTTTCTGCGAGAGGATCTAGGGATGCTGTTGGCTCATCTAGGATAATTAGGTCAGGATTTTGGTAGAGACATCTCGCTATGGCAAGCTTTTGCTTTTGACCTAGAGAAAGGTCTGTTGCATTTTCGTAGATATCCTTGTTCATATAAGTATCTAGGCCATCTTCAAGAGATGAGATTTTCTCATCTAGCTTTATTTCTCTTAGGATCTTATCAATCTTTTCTTCATCTGATTCATTTGTTCCGATAATATTATCCCTTATGGTAAAGGGCATAATTGAGAAGTCTTGGAGGACGGCAGATATTTTCTTATAGAGAGATTTTTTGTCTATATTTTTGATATTTTCGCTATTGTAGAGGATTTCGCCCTTATCTATATCAAAAAACCTCGCTATAAGCTTGACTATAGTAGTTTTGCCTGCGTTATTGATACCGACTATGGATATTTTATCTCCTTTGTTTATCTTAAAGGAAATATCATCAAGGATGAGTCTGTCACTTCCTGGATAGGCAAATGATACATGTTTAAATTCCAAGTTTTCGAAATCACCAGCCTCTCTTAAACTGTTTTCCTCATCGCTATCTAACATTATAAATTCGTACAAGGGAATGAGATTTGCAAGGCTTATGGCAAAACCTGCTGTTTCTGAGAAGATATCTTGAAAGGATTTCATAAATTTTTCATTAGCGGAAATTATCGCAGAAAATTCCCCAAATCCAATTTGTGCTCCCCAGCTATCTGTTAGAGTTCTCATAGAGACATAAGTATAGGAGGTAAGTCTAAGGATTGATTCTAGGAAAATCTTTATAGCTTCGATGTTTGCTTCATAGGAAAATCTCTTCTGAAATCTTTCTGTCATCATATCAAGATAAGTCCTAGTCTTTGCCTTTATTAGACCTCCCAAATCATAGGCCCTAATTTCCTTTTGGTAGCGAGGACCAGCCATAAGGGAGAAATAATAAGAGAACCTTCTGTTGACTCCAACTATCTCTAGGTCAAACTTTTGGGTGTAGGATGACTCTTTAATATTTATCCCTATGATAAGTAGGGAGATTAGGATTGAAATACCAACCAAAAGGGGCGAGAAGTTAATTATAACTATGGCTGTAGCAAGGATTGTAGAAATACAGGTAATAATTTCCTTTAGGCAAAAGAGCATTTCGTGGATTGCTCCCATATTTATGGCGGCATTTGCCTTCTCCTTTAGGTCGAGGGTGTGGGGGTTTTCTATATCTTGGTAGGTTAAATCCATGGCTTTTTTGGCAAGCTCGAAGGAAAGGTAATTGTTTATCCCTTGGCGTCTAATAAATTCTAGCCTGTTTAATAACTTTTCCATACTTTGAAGAATTATTTTTCCTATGACTAGTAAGATTATAATCTTTATGAAATCACGAGCTGGTTTTGGATTTGTGATTTGGTCTATAAAAATCATTGGCACGAAGACATTTATCATGGTAGATGCTGCTGGCACTAGGGCGTTTAGAAATATTATGGGGATATAAAGAGGATCGTTTTTGGCGGTTATTTTTGTAAAAAGCCAGAAAGCCTTGATTTTATTTTTCATTTTCGCTCTCCTTGTAGTATTTTCTTTGGGATTCGTACATTTGTTTGTAGAGACCATCTCTTTTTAAAAGCTCATCGTGAGTCCCGTATTCAGAAATTTTCCCACCGTCAAGAAGCATAATCTTGTCACAAAATCTAGTAGATGCAAGCCTGTGAGAGATAAATATAAGAGTTTTGCCTTTACTTATCTTATCTAGGCGGCTGTAGATTTTCTCTTCTGCCAAGGCGTCAAGAGCTGCCGTTGGCTCATCCATTATTAGGGCGTAGGAATTTTTCTTATAAAGGGCACGGGCAATGGCAAGTTTCTGGTTTTCTCCACCGGAAAATAATGTTCCATCTTCCTTGATATTTTTAGTCATTTGCGTGTCAATTCCCTCTGGAAGTTGGTCGAGTTTGTAGGAAAGTCCCGCCTTATCTAGGGATTCTATAACCCTGTTTCTGTCGATATTTTTATCTGTCCCAGCTACATTTTCTGCTATGGATACTGCGAGAGGTTCAACATTTTGAAGGACTGTGGCAAAGGCAGCGTATCTTTTTTTAAGATCAAGATCTTCGCTATCTATGCCATTTATATAAATTTTGCCACGAGTTGGTCTATACAGACCTAGAATTAAGGAAACTATGGTAGATTTGCCAGCTCCATTTACCCCAACAATTGCGACTTTTTCTTTTTCTCTTATTGTAAATGAAAGATCTTCCAAAACATTTACATCGGATAAGGGATAAGAAAAACTTACATGACTAAACTCTATAGACATTGGAGCATTTATTTCTCTATTGCCATTATCTGATTTTAAATCAGACCTTAACATATCGAATCCATCGCTTACATATAGGAGGTTTGACCTAGTTTCGCTGATGTTTATCACAAGATTTGATATAACTTGGCTATAGATTGCAACAGAGGTAATCATCAGAGTTAGACTTTTTAGACTAATCTCATTTGCAATTATTTTTCCTGTAAGAAAATAGAAAGCTAAAGCCTCGATACTAACTAAAACCACTGCAAGGACAGGAGATAAAAGGATCTCAGGTTTGATAAACTTCCTTGATATGGCAATTACATCTCCTACCAAAGGTTTGAACCCTTCTATAAATTTATCCTTGAAGGAGAACAGTCTAATATCCTTGGCAAAGCGAAAGTCACTCGCCTCGCTATAATATGAATCGGTTTTTCTCTTGACCTTGTTTAAATCACCCATGTGAGAGTGTCTGTACTTGTCTATATAAGTTCTTATTGCTAGTTGAATAAGGATTGATATTAGGGCAAGGATAAAAATAAGGGGAGATAATCTTGCCATGATCACAGAAATTATTATAAAAGAAACCATATTTGCAAGTAAGGGATACATGGTGTGGTAGACTCCCTCAAGACCTTGGTTGTTACTTTGAAAACATTCAAAACCTCTGGTAAACTCTCCCATAAACATTGCATTTTCCCCTAGGCCGTAGTCCATTTCCATTATGGAATCACTTGCATATGTAAAAAGATTAAGCCTTGTATCCATGTATGTCGCATAAGTTTTAAGCTCTATTTGTTTGGAAATCATAGTTGAAATAAAAACAAGTAGACAGTAGGAGATAATAGTTAGAATCATCGTTCTAAAGTTTGTGTTTTTACTTATCAAATCCACCAGATAATACATGATAAAGGATTGGATTACAGGAATAATCCCAGCAGCTATAGGATATATTACTAGGCTAAGTTTTATCTTTGGATTATCCTTAAAGGGAAGATATGCCATTTTTAAAAGCTTCATATTAGATAGCTTGTCACTTCTAAGGTAGGATTTTATATCCTTCTCATTGGTCAGGGTCTGGGCGAGATTTTTCTTTAGTTTCTTAAGATTTTCATTCATTATTTTCCTCCTTCAAGTCCTTGGCAAAGTTTGTGAGTGAGTCTATGACATTGTCAAAACCAGCCTTTCTTAGATAATAATAAGTCTTTCGACCGACCATGTAGGAGCCAACAAAGCCACAAATCTGCAGTTGGTTCAAGTGATAAGAAAGAGTGGCGGGGGTTATAAAAAGCTTGTCAGAAAGCTCTTTTGCGTAGTAATTGTCCTCTTTTAACAAGTCCAAAATATCTATCCTGGTGTCATCGCCTAGGACCTTTAGGATTTGACTGTGATATTTTAGGCTGTCGCCTTCTTCTTTACTTAGGCTAAAATACATGCCGATTTTTACGAAACTTTCAATTAGATCATAAGAATAGAATTGGATCATAGACGTTTGTGGGGCAAATATTAGCGTATACACTTCGGTAGGTCTTTTCCTTTTTTGAAAGAAATCACTAACACCGACTTGATCAAAAAGCTCTCCAATAACCTTATTAGAATTATCTTCCAAAGCCTCGGTTTTTTCTCTAAATAAATCGCTGATTAGGTCGAAATTATCCTCCATAATCTCACAAAGAATTTTAACAAGAGGATAAAGTCTATCAAATAAATCCTTGGTATTGGTAAAAAACCTAACAAGTTCCATAGTTTCTCTGTCTGTAAAGGAAGTTTTTGCAAGGAGGGGGAGGAGATCTATATTTTCTGCTCTAGCAATAAAGTCCTCGTAGCTGTCTACATCGGAAAATTCCTTGTCAGAAAAATCAACTCCTATAAGCTTGTAAAAGAAAATATTATATAGCCTCTTAAAATCCTCATAGGCGAAATCTTCAATGGATGAGACTGTGATATTTTGAAAGATTCCTGTCAAAAATGGGAAATAATCAGGGTCATTTGCCTCGTAAATTCCTGCCAAGGTTAAGATATCTTGGTTGTCATTTTTAAAGAAACTCTCAAGATGAGGGAAAGATTCTTTCTTAACAGTCATGACAAAGTCTCGGTAGCTCTCATCATATATATGCTTGTCACTTATAAGACTTAACATTTTGTTTTCACTGAAGTTTCGTCCGGCGATAGATTTGTGAAAGGGAACTTTCTCCTTGTTACTAGCAGAAAGCCATTGGGTGTAGGTAAAAATTAGTAACCCAGCCTCATTTACAAGTAGGATATTTTCGTTGATATCAAAATTATAAGTGTGTGTCATAGTTCCTCCTATATTAGATGTGTATCTAAATAAAATATGTAATATTAGATTAGTATTTGATTAACTCAATTATAAATCAATATGTATCTAATATCAATAGATATATATTTGATATTAATCTAATATATCAAATAAAAAAAGAGCAGCCCTCTGACCAGACTGCTGACAAAGTTATAAAATCCAAAAGGAAGCGTTCCATTCGGAAGAATTTCTAAATTTCTGTAGTTAGTTAAGCGTTTTTTGGATTTTGTCTATGCTCTGGCCCTTAGGCTACTCTTTGTGATATTTTTAGGCAAGTTCTACCTTGTGGAAGTTTTTCTTGCCTTTTTTGATTATTATTCTTCCATCTTCAAAGATATCTTCTGTTACTTCGAAGGATGGGTCGGTGATTTTTTCATCGTTTATGGATACTCCACCTTGTTTTATTATTCTTCTAGCTTCGCCGTTTGATTTTGTAAGTCCTACTTCTGTCATTAGTGCAAGAAGACCTTGTGGGAGATTTTCCTTTTCTATAGATGTTGTTGGCATAGCAGATTCGTCACCTTTGCCTGAGAAAAGTGCCTTGGCAGCTGCTAGCGCTTCGTCTGCCTTTTCCTTGCCGTGAACTAGTTTTACTACTTCGTAGGCTAGAGTTTCTTTTGCCTTGTTTATATCTTTGGCATCTGTAGCTGATCCTAGTCTCCTACATTCTGCTGTTGGTAGGAAGGTTAGTTGAAGGAGGAATTTCTCCACGTCTCTGTCATCTACATTTCTCATGTATTGGAACATTTCGTAAGGACTTGTTTTTTCTTCGTCAAGCCATACAGCTCCTTTTTGAGATTTACCCATTTTTACCCCATCTGCAGTTGTAAGTAGAGAGAAGGTCATGCCGTATGCCTTGCCATTTTCTTTCTTTTTAATTAAATCAACTCCGCCGATGATGTTTGACCATTGGTCAGATCCACCCATTTCAAGCTTTACTCCATCATCCCTGTACATTTTTAGAAAGTCGTATGATTGAAGGAGCATGTAAGAGAATTCGAAGAAGGTAAGTCCGCCTGCTGCCATTCTGTTCTTGTAGGCGTCTTTTTTAATCATTTCATTAACTAAGAATTCACTTCCCACATCTCTTAGAAAGCTTACAAACTCAAGGTTTAATAGCCAATCTTTGTTATTTAGCATACTTGCTTTTCCATCTGAGAAGTCTAAGAATCTTTGGAATTGCTTGTAGAAACATTCTGCATTGTGGTCGATTCGTTCTTCTGTCATGACTTGTCTCATGTCACTTCTGCCTGATGGGTCACCTATTAGAGTTGTTCCTCCACCAAGAAGGGCAACTGGTCTGTGGCCGTAGTTTTGCATTCTCATCATTACCATGATTTGGATGAGGTGGCCTACTGTTAGGGAATCTGCAGTAGCATCAAACCCACAATAGAATTTTACTGATTCATTTTTTAGAAGCTCTTTTAGTTCTTCTTCGTTGGTTGCCTGCTCGTAGTAGCCACGATCTACAAGCTCGTCAAATATGTTGTCGTATTCTTTCTCGTAAGTAAATTTCATTGTATGTCCTTTCGTTTCTAAAAATAAGTACAAAAAAAGAGCATAAAAGCGCAAATCTTGCGGTACCAGCTTTTTTTATACTCAGCGCCTAGGATAGACTCTAGGCAGGTCTTAAACAAAATGAAGTGTACTTGGGCTCTTGTTATTTCAAACAAGGCTTACTTTGTTTCATTGTAAGTTTTATTCTAAAATTAATATACACGAAAGATAAAGATAAAGCAAGGCTTGGATAATCCTCCAAGCCTTAGTTTAACTTAATATTAAAGTTTATATTCTTTATCTCTTTTCCAAACTGGATCTTTGATGCCGTTTTTTAGTTGGTCTTGGTAGTCATTTAGAACAAATTTTACATCCTTAAACAAAAGCACCAAGCTAATTACGTTTATAACTACAACTATACCGACAAACACATCTATAAAGCCCCATACAAGCTCAAGATCCATTTGAGTTGCAACTAAAAACATGATAAAGGCAATTATCCTATAGATCCATAGAGGAATCTTGTGTTTATCCTTAAAGATTAGAAGAATATTACTCTCACCATAGAATAAATCTGCTATTAGGGTTGTAAAACCAAACATAAGCATAGCGAAAAATACTAGCCATCTACCAGGAACTCCCATCAAAGTTTGGAAGGCATCTTGCACTAGTGTAATACCTGCGCCACTGTTAGGTGCTCCGACAACTCCAGTTAGTAGAAGGGCAAAGGCAGATAATGAACAGATTATAATTGTTGTAACAAAAGTACCGAACATTCCAAGAAAGCCTTGCTCTGCTGGGTGCTTTACATCCGCTGCTGCATGCATTATACCTGCTATACCATTACCAGCGTCATTGGAAAATAGACCACGAGCGACACCTTGTCTAAAGGCATCCATCACAGTGTGACCTACGAGTCCTCCTGCTGCAGCTTGTGGCGAAAAGGCACTTTTAAATATCATTGATATTACTGCTGGAAACTTTGTAATATTTGTAGCGACAATTATTAAAACTACAACTATATAGGCAAGAGCCATAAAAGGAACAACCTTAGATGAGAAATCTGTTAGTCTCTTAACTCCACCTACAGTTATGAAAAATGCTGCCAAAGTTACTGCTATACCAGGGATGATTGGATTTAGGTCAACTACACCTGTAAAGGCTTGGCTGATAGAGTTTGATTGCATAAAGGCAATACAAAGTCCAACTCCTAGGATATAGAAAAATGCTGTAAATATTCCAAACCCACGAGATTTAAGTCCAAACTGTACATAATAAGCAGGACCACCCCTGTAGGAGCCATCGTCAAGTTTTACTCTATAAATCTGACCTAAAACTGTTTCTGCAAATGTGATTACCATTCCAAGCAAGGCTGTAATCCACATCCAAAATATTGCTCCAGGACCACCAAAGGTAAGGGCAGTTGCAACTCCAACCAAAGATCCTGTACCTACTTGTCCACCAACTGCTGTAGCAAGGGCAGCAAAACCACTTACTCCATCATCATTTTTAAGATTTTTCTTTATAACTTTATTTATCAAACCTGCATGTCTAAATTGTGGAAAACCAAGTCTTATAGAATAATAAAGTCCTACTGCAAGTAAGACATATCCTATAACGTTTGCCCACATAAAGTCTGCGGCCTTTAATATAAAATCCATACTTCCTCCTATGTAAATTCTTATGTAAATTTTGAAATACCCTATTAGTATATAAAATAACAAACAATATTTCAAGTTTTTTTATATATTTTTAATATATGTGCTGATTGTGAAGAATAAAAAATAAATATAGTATGGATTATATATAAGTGGAAAACCCATTAAAGGCTAATGAATTGTAAGATGTTTTGAAGTATGATAAAACTAGTATATTCATTTAGAATTATGAAAGGATAATTATGACAGAGAAAAAACCTTATTATATTACAACACCGATATACTATCCAAACTCTAACCTTCATATCGGTAATACTTACACTTCAGTAATAGCTGATGTACTAAAAAGATATAAAAATTTATTAGGATATGATACCTACCTAACAACAGGAACAGATGAACACGGTCAAAAGATTATGAAATCAGCAGAAGCAGCTGGCGTTGACCCTCAATCTTTTGTAGATAAGATCGCTTCTGAAACTATTGACCTTTGGGAAAAGCTTGAGATTGACTATGATACTTTTATTAGATCTACAGAAAGTCAACACGAAAAAGATGTTGAAGAAATCTTTACAAAACTTTATGAACAGGGAGATATCTACAAGGGAGAATACAAGGGATATTATTGTACACCTTGTGAGACTTTCTGGAGTAAATCCCAACTAGAAGATGGCAAGTGCCCAGACTGCGGTAGGGATGTAGAATACCAAGAAGAAGAAACATATTTCTTTAGACTTTCAAAATATACAGATAGACTAAAAGAATTATTCAAAGACCATCCAGACTTCCTAGAGCCTGCTTTTAGACAAAAGGAAATGCTAAACAACTTTATAGACAAGGGACTTTCTGACCTATCAGTTACAAGAAATACCTTTGATTGGGGAGTTGATGTTCCATTTGACAATGAACATGTTGTATATGTGTGGATAGACGCCCTTTCTTGTTACCTATCAGCTATAGGCTATGGAGATAATAAGGAAAAGTTTGAGAAATATTGGCCAGCAGGAGTTCACCTTATAGGAAAAGATATAGTGAGATTTCATACTATAATCTGGCCTGCTTTACTAATGGCACTTGATCTTCCATTACCAGAGAAGGTATTTGCCCATGGATGGATTCTTTTTGATAATGATAAGATGAGTAAGTCCAAGGGAAATATCATGTATCCAGAACCACTAGTTGACCTTTACGGTGTGGATGCCCTAAAGTTCTTTATGCTTCGTGAGTTTAACTTTGGATCTGACGGCAACTTCTCAGCTAGAAAGTTTATGGAAAGATATAACTCAGACCTTGTAAACGACTTGGGTAACCTAGTTTCAAGAACTACATCTATGATTGATAAATACAATGGTGGAGTAGTTAGAAAAGGATCTGTAGCAGACACATACGATGATGAACTAATAGCACTTGCAGAAGAAACTTATACTAACTTTAACAAGCTTATGGATGAGTTTAACTTTAATCAAGCACTCGAGGCTATTTGGACTCTAATCCGTCGTGCAAACAAATATGTAGACGAAACAGAGCCATGGATCTTAGGTCGTGATGATAAAAACTCTGATAGACTTGATAGGGTTTTATATAACCTTGCAGAAACAATCAGGATTGTAGCTCAATTAATAGAGCCATTTATGAAAAATACAACCAAGATAATCTTAGAAAAAATCGGAACAGATAACAAAGGTTTTGAATCTGCAGCTGACTTTGGTCTTTTAGAAGAAGGAGCTAGGGTAAGCAAGGGTAAAAATCTCTTTGACAGACTAGATATAGACAAAGAACTAGTTAAACTTCATGAAGCTAATGGAGCTTTGATAGAAGAAAGATTAAATAAAACAAAGAAAGAAAAAAAGAAGGAAGAAGATTATATAGCCTTTGAAGACTTTACTAAAGTTGACCTAGTAGTAGGAAAAATCACAGAAGCTAAGGTCCACCCAGACGCTGACAAACTTTTAGTATTTACAGTTGATATTGGAGAAGATAGCCCAAGAACTATAGTTTCAGGCATAAAAAAATGGTACGCTCCAGAAGAACTCGTAGGTAAAAACGTAATAGTTGTAAGAAACCTTGCCTCAAGAAAGATGCGTGGCATAGAAAGCGAAGGAATGCTTCTTGCAGCTGACTTTGACGATGATTTAAGCCTATTATCAACCTTATCTGATATGAAACCAGGATCTAAGGTAAGCTAATGGCATTAATAGATACTCATGCTCATCTAACAGATAGTGCATTTGATTCCGACAGGCTCTTTATTATAAAGGACCTGTCGAATTTTAATGTAAAGGCAATAATAAATCCAGGATGTAATATAAAAGATTCCAAAATGGCAGTAGAGCTTGCCGAAAAATACGAAAACTTCTACGCCCAAGTCGGAATCCACCCAGAAGAGGTCGATGATTTAGGTGAAAGTGACCTAGAAATAATAGAAGAGCTTATCCAAAATCCCAAGGTCGTAGCCATAGGCGAGATTGGTCTTGACTATTATTGGAAAGATGACAACAAAGAAAAACAAAAGGAAGTATTCGTCAAACAACTTGACCTTGCTAGAAAATATAAGCTCCCAGCTGTAATTCACACAAGAGAAGTAGGAGAAGACGCCTACGAAATCTTAAAAGATTACTCTGACCTTAAGGTACAAATCCACTGTTTCCAAGAAGATACCGAAATGCTTAAAAAATACATGGACCTAGGTTTTTATATTTCAATAGGTGGAGTGGTAACATTTTCTAATGGGGAAAATGAAAAGCGTGCCGCAAGCCTAGTGCCAATCGAAAGGCTGATGCTAGAAACAGATAGCCCCTACCTAAGTCCAGAGCCATACAGAGGGCTTAGAAATGATCCTCGTAAAATAATAGAAGTAGCAAGAGAAATCGCAAATATCAGAGGAATGAAGCTAAAGAAACTAGAAAAAAGAACTACAAAAAACGCAGAGGAATTTTTCGGCTTATGATAAAAGAAACAATAGTAGTAGAAGGAAAAGATGATATAGCCAACGTAAAAAGGGCAGTGGATTGCGAAATGATTGCGACAAACGGCCTTAGTTTTGGGATGGACCTTATAGAAAGACTAAAGGTCATAAATGACAGGTGCGGGATAATCATACTAACTGATCCAGACTATGCAGGAAAGAAAATAAGAGCAAGGATTGCCAAACACATTCCAACGGCCAAACACGCCTACATTGACAGGAAAAAAGCTATCAAGAAAAATGACCTCGGAGTGGAAAATGCAGATCCAGATGTAATCATCGAGGCGCTAAGTAAAGCTAAGGCTATAAATATTGATAAAAAAGAAGAATTTACCATGGCAGATTTGGTCAACAACGGTCTTTCTCTAGGAAGTGATGCCAGAGAAAAAAGAGCAAGGCTTGGAGACAAGCTAGGGATTGGCTACTACAACTCCAAGCAGCTTTTATCCAAGCTAAACTCTTTTGGAATAAGCAGAGAAGAGTTTGAAAAGGCGGTCAGTAAAATATGAAAAAATTATATTCACCAAAGATTGTAAAGGAAATTACAGATTTATATAGCTTTAGATTTTCGAAATCCTTAGGTCAAAACTTCCTAGTAGATAAAAATTTCGTAGACAAAATCGTGGATGCCGCAGATGTCAGCGGAGAAAACGTCATAGAAATAGGTCCAGGGATTGGAACTATAACCTATGAGATGGCAAAAGTAGCAAAAAAAGTAGTAGCCATTGAAATTGATGATAGCCTAATACCAATCATAGAAGAAAATATGGTAGAGTTTGACAATTTCGACCTGATCCATGAGGATATCCTAAAGGCAGATCTTGAAAAAATCGTAGCAGAAGAATTTGCTGGTGAAAGCTTTAAGGTAGTATCAAATCTTCCTTATTATATAACAACACCAATCATAGAAAAGCTTGTAACAAGCAATCTTCCTTGCAAGGATATGACTATCATGGTGCAAAAGGAAGTTGCAGATAGGATGCTTGCCACAGAAAAGGACAAGGAATATTCTTCTCTTTCAGTTTTTGTAAAATATTATTCAGATGCCAAAAAAGTAACCAACGTTCCTAAGTCAGTCTTTATGCCTCAACCAAAGATTGACTCCACAGTCTTAAAACTAGAGCTTAGAAAGTACACAGATGATGTGGACGAAGCGAAACTTTTTTCTCTAATCCATGCAGGTTTTAACAAAAGGAGAAAGACAATCCTAAACTCTTTATCAGATGTAGTAGAAAAAGATAAACTTAGATTAGCTTTTGAAAAATTGGGTATAAAAAATAACCTGAGGGCAGAAAACCTGTCCCTAGATGATTTTATAAATCTAGCAAAAATAATTGAAACCCTATAGGTATGGGTATATATAGAACAAATGGAGGAGATAATATGGCAGATATTAAAATTTATACATCAAATACATGTGTTTTCTGCAAGGCAGCAAAACAATATTTCAATGACAAGGGTATTGAATTTACAGAAATGAACGTTGACAAGGATAAGGATGCAGTAGACTACCTTGTAAGCAAAGGCTACAGAGGAGTTCCAGTAATCAATATCGACGGTGAAGATATAGTAGGTTTTGACAAAGAAGCAATCGAGAAGAAACTTAATATCTAAGAGCAAGTCCCCTAGGGGGCTTTTTTTATTAGATAAATTTAATAGACAGCTTAGACATAATGAAAGCTTGCTCTTTTAAGGTAGAATATATTACTAGATAAAAAGGATTTACCCTAGTTTCAGAAAGGAAAAATATTTTGTTAAAATTTGAAGAAGTATTAGAAACAATAGCCTACATATCATGCGAGAAGAACAACGAGAAAAATATAGTAGCAGTAGCAAATAATTCCAAAGAAGTAAAGGAGGGATATGCCTTCGTTGCTATAAAGGGAAATATAGAAGATGGTCATAAGTATATAGACTCTGCCATAGAAAATGGAGCAAGCCTTATAATTCATACTGAAGATATAGCCTACAAGGAAGGAATATCATACATCAAGGTGGAAGATGGAAGATGCGCCCTAGCAGAGATTTCCAATAAGCTTTCAGATTACCCATCCAAAAAGATGACTATAGTAAGTGTTACAGGATCTAACGGCAAGACAACAACATCAAGACTTGTCTACTTTTTACTAGATGAAATTTTTGGAAAAGCTGCAAATATCGGTACAGACCTTGCCCTAATAGGTGGCAATGAATACAGGACTTCCAACACTACCCCAGTTATAACTGAAGTAAATAAGCTTATGAATATTTGCTTAGATGAAAATATAAAATATCTTTCCCTAGAATCATCAAGCCACGGACTTGACCAAAAGAGAATATACGGACTAGATATAGATTATGGGGTATTTACCAATCTTTCTAAAGAACACCTTGACTATCACAAGACCATGGACAATTATTTTAAGGCAAAGATGATCTTATTTGATCAAGCTAAACACACAGTTGCAAATATAGATGATCCTTATGGAAAAAAGGCCAAAGAGCTTTATCCAAATACCATTACCTACGGGATAAATAACGAAAATGCTGACTATAGGGCAGAAAATGTAGTGAAAAAAGACGGAAAAGTAAGTTATGAAGTTAAGGGAGTCGAATTTATCCTAAATACCATAGCTGACTATGAAGTCTACAACACACTCGCTGCAACAGCCGTAGTTTGCGATATGGGAGCAAGCCTAGAAGAAGTAAAAGATGCCATGAAAAAGTTTAATGGAGTAGCATCTAGGTTTGAATATATGGAAAATAATTTGGGTCTAAACATAATAATAGACTTTGCTCATACACCTTTCGCCTATGAGTGTCTTTTTAAATCAGTGCCTCAAGGACACAAGATATATGCTGTATACGGGATAAATGGTGACAGGAACAAGGAATTTAGAGTATCTACTGGAAAGGCGTGCGCAGACAATGATGTATTTTCAGTTGTAACAACAGATGATCCAAAGTTTGATACTGTAGAAAATATTAGCAAGGATATAATAGAAGGAATAAAATCTAAGGGCGGAGAATATGTGAATATATTAGACAGAGAAGATGCTATCAAATACGCCATAACTCATGCCAACAAGGGCGATTTTATCTTCCTATTAGGAAAAGGAGAGGAAAACTTCCTAAAACTAAAGGGCAACGAGAAAACACCTTACAGTGAAAGAGAGACCCTAAAGGAAGTTTTGGAAAGTATATGAGAGTATTTGTCCTAGGGGCAGGAGTAGCAGGTCTTGCCTTCGCATCAATGACACCTAACCTCGATATAACAGTTATAGACTCAAATGACTTTGCCGGAAGAAAGCTCTTAGCCACAGGAAACGGCAGGTGTAACTTCACCAATAAGAACTTCTCCTTTGAATTTTTCCAATCATCTGACCCAGAGTTTTATAAATACGCTCTAAATAACTTCACCAATGAAGATTTGATAAAATATTTTAACGACCTAGGTATAGATACGACATCTCTACCAAGTGGCAGGTGCTATCCATCAACCATGTCTGCAAGGACAGTTAGGGATATTCTCTATCTAAAGGCTAAGGAAAATGCCAAGTTTATCTTTAATGAGAAAATAATAGATATTGATCTAGATAAAAAACTTTTGATAGGCGAAAATAACAAGTACAAATACGATATTCTTATTCTTGCTGGAGGAGGGATAACCCTCAAAAACTCAGGATCTGACGGGACTATCTTTAAAATACTTGAAAAATATCATCCAGTAAGTAAAATCTCTTACGGCATAACAAACTACAAAACCAAGGAAAAACTATCCAAGGCTGCCAAAGGATCTAGGGTAAATGCCAAAGTTTCCTTATATATAGATAACAGATTAGTAAAAGAATCTACAGATGATCTAATCTTTCAATCTTATGGACTAACAGGAACAGCGATTCTAGATTTATCCAACGAGATTAGTCTTGCCCTTATGGATAAGAAAAAACCGGAATTAAGGGTGGATTTCTTCCCAAAATATACTGAGGATTCCCTAAGAAATAGACTTAAAGATTTGATAAAGAGAAATCCAACAAGAACAATAAGACAAATCCTCCTAGGTCTTGTAAATGATAGGCTCATAGGAGATATCATAACCAAAGCCAAGATAAAAGAAGAAAAAATATCCAAAGACCTAAGCGAAAAAGACATGGATATGCTAATAAAAATCCTAAAATCTATGATTTTTCATGTAAAAGATATAAATGATAAGACCAACGCCCAAGTAAGTCTGGGTGGATTTAGGACAGACTATATTAATCCTAAATCAATGCAATCTACAATCTATGACAATCTATATTTTATTGGAGAAATAATTGATGTATCTGGCTCGTGTGGAGGGTACAATATACAATGGGCATTTTCCTCAGCGAAAGCCTCTTCAGACACAATAAGGAGTATGAATGTTTAAGATAAATAGAAAATTAAAAGAAATGAAAGATAACGGAGAAAGCATCAAGCTTGCCATAATCGGTTGCGGCAAGATGGGCTCATCTCTAATCAGCCAACTATCAAAGATGGACGCTATGGAAGTAAAACTTGTCGTAAATAGAACTCCAAGAAAAGCCATCAAGGCACTAGTAAAGGCTGGTATATCAGAAGATAAAATAATATTTACAGATGACTATAACGAAGGCTACGAAGTATTAGAAAAAGGCTATATTTGTGTATCAACCAACTACAGACTTGCCTACAAACTCATGCAAATAAATGCAGTAGTAGACTGTACGGGAGATCCACCATTTGGAGCAGTTATAGCAAGAAAAACAATCCAATACCACAAACACATGATAACCTTTAACGTAGAATGTGATGCGGTAGTAGGCCCTGTCCTTCACGATATGGCAAAAAAAGCAGGCGTAGTATATACTGGAATCCTAGGAGATGAACCAGGAGCGATAATCGACCTTGTAGAATATGCTTATGGTATGGGATTAGAAGTCCTAGTAGCTGCCAAAGGCAAAAATAACCCACTAGATAACGACGCAACTCCAGAAACATTAGCTGACAAAGCCAAAGAAAAAGGCTTATCAGCTAAGATGCTAACAAGCTTTATAGATGGAACAAACACCATGCTTGAGCTAAACTCAGTAGCAAACGCCCTAGGTTTTCTACCTGACACGCTAGGTTGCCACGGAATTGATACAAGTCCTGACACAGCAGTAGAAGACTTTAGACTAAAGGCTGACGGTGGAGTTCTCTCAAGATATGGTGTAGTAGAATTCTCAAGAGGCATGGCACCTGGAGTATTTATCATAGTAACAAGTGATCAAGAAGACGTAAGAGATCTAATGAAATTCCTAGGCTTTGGAGATGGACCAAACTACTTGATGTATCGCCCATACCATTTAACAAGCCTTGAAACACCAATAACAATTTACAAGGCAGTAGTAGAAAACGAATCAACCATAGTACCTCTTCACGGCCAAGTAGCAGACACAGTGACAATTGCCAAAAGAGACATAAAAGCAGGCGAAAGACTAGAAGGAGTAGGCTCAGGCACAGTATTAGGCAAACTTACAAACCACGATAGATGCCTAACAGAAGACCTCCTACCAATCGCCCTAATCACAGACAAAACAAGAGCAACAAAAGATATTGATAAAGGCACAATCATAGATATGACCATGGTAGAACTAGACGAAACAGCCACAATAACAAGACTAAGAAGAAGACAAAACTCCATGAAATTGTAAAAATAAAGCTAACTAAAACTGACCTAAAATAGGTCAGTTTTTTGTTATTGGGAAGAAATGTTTTTGGAAAAACTGCGGAGTAAAGACTGTAGATTCCTCGTCGCTCCTTACGTTCGCTCTGTCGGAATGACGGGTTTGAGGGAATGGCAATCTCCAATCCTGTCATCCTTAATGGAGTCATTAATCCGTTAAAACCAGTCATCCTGAGGAAGGGCGAAAGCCCTGACGTGAGGATCTACAGTAGGTGATTCGAGTTTAACTTGACTGCGAGGTACATACTCTAGATTCCTCGTCGCTCCTTACAGTCACTCTGTCGGAATGACATATTTGGGTAAATGGCGATTCCCCAAAACTCGTCATCCTTAATGGTGTTTTCAATCCGTTAATCCTGTCATCCTGAGGAGGGGCGAAGGCCCTGACGTGAGGATCTCCGGTAGGTATATCGTGTTCCACTTAACTGCGTGGTACAGACTCTAGATTCCTCGTCGAAACCTATCGGTTTCTCTGTCGGAATGACAAATTTAAGGGAATGATATTATTTAAAGAGTCATCCTTAATGGAGTTGTCACAGTGAGTAAAACGAACTGATGAAACTCCTTAATCGAGGCTTTTCGAGATGAGCCGTAGGCGAATCCGAAAACTACCGTCGAGGAGCGAAGCGACGTGAGGATCTCCAGTAGGTACTTTGGTTCACCTAGAATGCGAGGTATTTATTCTAGATTCCTCGTCGACTACGGGGTTCGCTCTATCTAAAAACCAGAAATTGGGTTTCGTATTTACTTAAACAATATAAGAAAAAATTACAAAATTCTTACAAAAAGTAAAATAAATTAATATTCTATATAATAAATTATTATCCACTAAATATAATCTTCATATAAAACAAATATTAGCAAAAATATCAAGATTATTAAATAGCCTACCAATCCGTTGAAATCATAGGAAGTATTTGATATAAAAATCAAAAATAAATTTCCTTTAAAATATGGAAAAAATTAATATTAAATTAACATAAAATAAAAGAATAGTATTTCATTACCACATATATATTACTAATAAAATTCCTACACAATTGCCACAAAAGATTTGCTTTTCCATGCTAATTAGTTTATAATACCTGTAGAAGTAATATTTCTACTAAATTTACGTAAACGAAAGGATATTAATATGAAAAAAAGAAACGTGCTAGCACTAGCATTAGCAGCTGGAATTGTTCTTGGTGGAGCAAACACAGCATTTGCTGCAGAATCACATGATGATTTTCATAATGCTGGAAAAAATCTAACAACTATTGATGATTATAATGCAAAGCAAGAAAAAGAAGAAAATAAGTCACACGAAGATTACCACACTGAAAAAGAAGGTAAAAAAGTAACTATCGATGACTGGTTAAAAAATCAAAAACAAGAAGAAGAAACACCAGAAGAAGAAACACCAGAAGAAGATATGTCACACGAAGGTTACCACAATAAAAAAGAAGGTAAAAAAGTAACTATCGATGACTGGTTAAAAAATCAAAAACAAGAAGAAACACCAGAAACACCAGAAAAACCTGAAGAAAAACCAGAAGAAGACCAAGGTAAGAAAGTAACTATCGACGAATGGAACCTAAATGAAGCTAAAAAAGAAGCTATCGCAGAGTTAGAAGAAGCTGGAATTACATCTGACTTCTTCCTAAACCAAATCAGAAAAGCTAAGACAGTTGAAGGTGTAGAAACACTTAAGAATGAACTTCTTAAATCACACTCTGATTCTAACAAAGAAGAAGAAAAACCTGGTAAAGAAGACGACAAAAAAGTAGTTATCCCAGGATACAAAATCGAAGATATTGCTAAACCAAGCAAGAAAGACAAAGAAGACGGAAGCTTCAAACCAGGATACGCTACAAGAGAAGAAGCTGAAAAAGCAGCTAAAGAAGCTCTTGAAAACAACAAAACAAAAGATTCATACACAATATTCGTAGACTATGAAGGAAGATTTGGATATTACCTATGGAGCAAAGCTGACGAAGAAGAAGCTGAAAAAGCAGCTAAAATCAAAGAAGCTAGCAAAGAAAACGAAAAAGCTGACCAAAAAGCTTCAACACCAGCTGCAAAATCTTCAAATCCAAACGCAGCTCCTAAAACAGGTGTAGCAGGAATGTCTGCAGTAGCTGGACTTGCAGCAGTATCAGTTGCAGGAATCATCGCTACAAGAAAAAAAGAAGACTAATAGATTAATATTGTAGTAAATATTACTCGGAAACTGACCCAAACTAGGGTCAGTTTTTTTGTGAGAAAAAATCACCCAAAACCCATCATCCTTAATGGAGTTGTCACAGTGAGTGAAACGATCTGATGAAACTCCTTAATCGAGGCTTTTCGAGATGAGCCGTAGGCGAATCCGAAA
>OBJZ01000069.1_pt1 | contig 97571 bp, 102 predicted proteins | sample 1481641 | NCBI WGS metagenome assembly OBJZ01 (sample SAMN02364493, study PRJEB22542) | human gut metagenome | isolation source: fecal sample | host: premature infant | place: USA: Chicago, IL | collected 2012-01
AAGAAATGCGATGCAAAATATCCTTTCATTTTTCACCTCAATTAATTTTATCATATATTTGGTGCGTATAATTTTAGTTAAAACATTAACCCTCACTTTAAAGATTGAAACAATGTGATTATATGTGGTATCATAAAAATATATTTTAGGAGGTTCTCAATATGGAAAATTTAGATTTTTTACAAGAAATTTTAATGACTTCTTCTCCATCTGGCGACACTAAAGTCGTTATGGAAAAAGTTAGAAAAAAATTCGAAGAATTAGGAAAAGTTGAAATCAACTTCACTAACAAAGGTGCAATGGTGGTTACTCTTCGTGGTGAAACTGACGAAAAACAATCAACATTTGCAGCTCACGTGGATACATTAGGATTAATGGTTAAAGAAATCAAACCTAACGGAAGATTAAAAACATTCTTGGTAGGTGGATACGCATACAACTCTGTTGAAAATGAATACGTAACTATCTCTACAATGTCTGGCAAAAAATACACTGGTACTTGCTTAAACGACAAACAATCAGTTCACGTTTACGGACCAGAAACTAGAAGCAACGAAAGAAACGCCAAGACAATGGAAATCAGAATCGACGAAAAGGTAGAATCAGCTGAAGATGTAAAAAAACTTGGAATTAACGTCGGTGATTTTATATATTTAGATTCAAGAACACAATTAACAGAAAGTGGATTCGTAAAATCAAGACACTTAGATGACAAAGCTTGCGTATACGTATTGTATGAAACAGTAAGATATTTTGTAGAAAACAACATAACTCCAAAACACACTCTTAACTTTTTCATCTCAAACTACGAAGAAGTTGGTCACGGTGCATGTTACGGAATTCCAGAAGAAACTGACGAATTCATCGTTGTTGACATGGCTGCTCCTGGAGATGGACAAACATCTTCTGAATTTAAGACAACAATTTGTGCAGCAGATTCTTCAGGTCCTTACGATTTAGAATTAAAAGAAAGATTAGTTAGAATTTGTGAAGAAAATAATATTCCTCACGCAGTTGACATCTACCCATTCTACAGTTCAGACGGATCAGCAGCATTAGAGGCAGGATATAATTTGAGAGTTGCTTTGATCGGCCCTGGAGTTGATGCATCACACGCAATGGAAAGAACTCACCAAGAAGGATTACAAGCATCTATCGATTTATGTATAAAATACATCGAAGACAAGAAATAAATTGATTTGAATTAGCCGAATAATTCGGCTAATTTTTTTGTGTAAATAGCTTTATTTCGCTAAATTTCTTTGCAATCACCAATATACATTATCAACTTCACAAAAAATTTTCCCATATTTTTAAAATGCTATCTGTTTTCTTTCGGGAAAATCGCAGGAAAACATTGAGTAACTGGGAAAAATTTATTTTTCTTAAAAAACTTGAACATATCAACATTTGTTTTCCTGAAAAAATATTTATCGAATAAAAATAAGCCTTCCGTGAAAACGGTACTCATAAAAATCATTCGTTTTCCTGATTTTTCTTTACAAAAATTTTTCAAAAAAGTTTCAAAAAGTGCTTGACATAGCTGTTTTATGATTATATAATACTTAATGCAGTGAGGGATATGAGATGAGTTATCATTTGGATATTCCTTGAATATTAAATTCGATAATTTCGTTCGTTGAATATTCATTTATTAACGAATCGAAAATCACATATAAATATTAAATGAGGGGGAACTGAAATGATTAAGAATAACAGAAAATATTTAGATTTTGCAAAGAAAACATCTCTTGGTTTGAACACAAATATGTCATCAATGACATTCGCAAGTGTCGATCATTTTAACGAAAGATTCTCTCCATTGTTTGGATCAAGAAGAATCTTCAAGAACAGAAAAAACGCATAGGGGGTAAAATTTATGAGAAAAAATAATATTAGAAAAAGTTCACAAATTAGTTTTAACACAAGTATGGCGAGCATGAATTTTGCTCAAGCGGATAACTTTTACGAAAGAATGACACCATTATTTGGTTCAAGAAAATTAAAGAAAAACAAAAAACAAGCGTAATAACTAAACAAATTAAACAAATAGTAACATCTTAAAAGAGTAATAAACAATTAATAGGAGGAAAATAATATGTTCACAAAAACAACACAAAAACAAATCAGAAATTTCGGTAAAAACTGTACAGTAAGCTTAAGCTCAAACATGGCAAGTATGAACTTTGCACAAATGAATGACTTCTACGAAAGAGTTAATCCTCTTTTCAATACTGAAAGAAAATCAAGAAAGAGCAAAAAACAAGCTTAATTAAACAATTCAATTCCAGATTAAGATATTGAGAAAATCCAATCTGTTAACGTATCAAATTTATTTGACGTTTAAATATGAAATCCAACTTCTACATGAAGTTGGATTTTTTAGTTTATAGATTTTTGGATAAAATGTCACAGATTCTTTCAGATGCGTGGCCATCTCCGTAAGGGTTTGTGGCTTCACTCATTTTGTCGTATTCATTTTTGTCAGAAAGAAGTGTTGTCATTTCGTTGTAGATGTCTTCTTCACAAAGCCCAGTTAATTTTAATGTCCCTGCCTCTACCCCTTCAGGTCTTTCTGTTGTGTCTCTCATTACTAAAACAGGTTTGCCAAGCGCTGGAGCTTCTTCTTGAATTCCACCTGAATCTGTCATTACGAAGAATGATTGTTTCATAAAATTGTGAAAATCAACTACGTTCAATGGTTCGATGAGTTTGATTCTAGGATGATTGTCAAATACTTCGTTTGCGATTTCTCGTACTTTTGGATTCAAATGTATCGGATAAATGACATATATATCTTCGTTTTCGTTGACAACTCTTTTGATTGCTCTGAAGGAATTTTTCATGGATTCTCCCAAGTTTTCCCTTCTATGCATTGTTAGAAGAATCATTTTTTTACCTTCGATCAAATTTTCGTTAGAATAATTGTCACGTACTGTTGTTTGAAGTGCGTCTATTACTGTGTTTCCCGTTACGAAAACTTTGGATTCATCTTTGTTTTCTCTTAGCAGATTATCCCTTGCAGTTGTAGTTGGTGCGAAGTGGAAATCTGCCAACGAACCTATGGCTTGTCTGTTAAATTCTTCTGGATATGGAGAGTATTTATTGTAAGTTCTAAGTCCAGCTTCCACATGACCTACTGGTATTCTCAAATAGAATGCAGCAAGTCCTGCAACAAAACTTGTCGAAGTGTCCCCATGAACCAAAACAATGTCTGGTTTTTCTTCTTCTAGTATAGATTTTATTTTGTCCAAAATAGTTGTGGTAACATCGAACAAGCTTTGTCCTTTTTTCATGATAGCCAAGTTGTAGTCTTCTTTGATTTCGAAAACGTCCAACACTTGACGTAGCATTTCTTTGTGTTGTCCAGTTACAAGCACGCAAACTTCGAATTCGTCTCTTTTTTTGAGTTCTTTTACAAGTGGACACATTTTAATCGCTTCTGGTCTTGTCCCAAAAACCACCATTACTTTTTTCATTTTTTACCTCTTTTTAAAAAAAGGCGCTGCAAATTTAGCGCCCTTTAATTTGTTTTATAACTTGTAGAAATTGTATTTGTTATCAACATCGATGTTTCTTGTATCAAGTACAACTTTGTCTTTTAATACATCCATGTTTTCTCTGATTTCGTCGTGACCAATCATCACGATTACAAAATCAACATCGTCTAAGAATTTGTTCAAATCGTGGTATTGATTTTCCACAACTTCTCTTTTTACCATAGGATCGTAAACTTTTAGTCCATCTCCCAAATGTTCTTTTTGGTGTTGTAATAATTGAAGTGTCGGAGATTCTCTGACATCGTCTACGTTTTCTTTGTAAGTCAATCCGTAAATACCAACTCTTGAAAAATCTTTTAAGTTGTTTTCTTGCATAATATTGTAAGCACGTTTAAGAACATATTCTGGCATTGAATCGTTGATTTGACGAGCTTTGTAGATTATTTCAGTAAGAAGTGGATAATCTCCAACTAAAAACCATGGGTCAACTGAAATACAATGTCCACCTACACCAGGTCCTGGTGAAAGAATGTTAACTCTTGGGTGTTTGTTGGAAATTCTGATAACTTCGTTGACATCAAGTCCACCTTGGCGACAAATCTTAGCCAATTCATTCGCAAATGCAATGTTGATATCTCTGAATGTATTTTCAACAACTTTTGTCATTTCAGCTGTTTTGATGTTAGTTAGATTGATTTCACCTTTGCAGAAAGTTGAGTACACTTCCTTAACTTTTTCGCCGTATTTTGGATCGTCAGCTCCGATTGTTCTAGCGTTGTGTTCCAATTCGTAAACCATATTGCCAGGGATAATTCTTTCTGGAGCGTGAACCAAGTTTAATTTCTTGCCTGATTTTTCGATATATTCTTCTACAACAGGTCTAACGTAAGTGTCGATAGCTCCCGGTGAAACTGTTGATTCAACAACTATAATCGCATCTTCTTCTGCAGGTTCCAACACTGATTCTACAGCTTTCACTACATAAGAACAATCCAATTTCTTAGATACAGGATCGTATGGAGTTGGCGCTGTAATAATATAGAAAGAAGTGGACACTGGTTTTAATGAAAAAGTGATGTCTGAATTCAAAGCTTTTTCGAAAAGCTCATCCATTCCTTTTTCTTCGAAAGTTAATTCTTTATGCTTTAATTTGTCAATTACTTCTTCTTTAATATCTGTTCCAACTACCTTGTTGCCTGATGTTGATAGCATCAACGCTGTAGGTAGACCTATGTAACCTAAACCAATTACATTAATCATAATATTCTCTCCTTTAAAATAAATTTTCTATTCTATTTAATAATCTTTCGTTATTTTTTTGTGGATTTAATTCTGATTGCATCTTTCTGCAGTTTTCTTGAAGCGTGTAGTAGAATGATTGGTCATCTCTAAGTTTGAGCAAAACATTTCTCATTTCCTCATCTGATTCGTGATCAACCGCAACTCCCACATTCCATTCGTTCACAACCTCCGACAAATAAGTATCCCTTGCGACAATTATAGGAAGCTCTGCGTGAATGGATTCGTATAATTTATTAGGAAGAGCAATTCTAACATTCTTCATAGATGCATCGTACACTGAGAATATGCAGTCGCATTTCGAATAAAGCTCTGCAATCTCATCGTCATAGTAAAATTTGCCACGATATTCAATGAAATCTTTCGTTTCAGCAAGCTCTTTGAAGTAAGTTCCACTCTCGAAACCTGCCATCATCAAATTCATTCCCAAACCGTCCATAGCTTTCGTAAGCTTTTTCAATTCGTTCAAATATCTTAGCCCACCAATGTATCCTACAGTGAAAGTATCGTGTTGGTTTTTCACCCTTAACTTATCATAATCTCTGAATAATTCCAAGTTTGGAATATTGGGCATGAACACCAAATTATCCTTGCTGTATTTCCCTTCAAAATGTTCCCAGAATTTCATACTAGTCACAATCATCAAATCGACAAATCCAAGCATATTGTTCTCTCTTTTTTTCAAAACAGAAGATACAACATTCATAGGGAAATTCTTCTTGTCATCAGTCAAATATCTGTGAATATCTGGCACTTCGTATATAATCTTAACCTTGTCGTCGTTGTTTTTCTTGTATTTCGTAGCTATCTCTAGCATATCATAACTTTGAACGTGAATTAAATCCGGTTTAATTCTCTCCAAAATTTTATAAGCTTTTTGTGAGAATTTGTAAGTTGGAATAAGTCTTTTCATAGGGTTACTGTTGTCAGCATCTATATTGATTATTTCCTTCTTGCAAAAGTCACGCTTGAAATCATATTTTTCATCTCCACCTTTGTCCCAACAAACAGCATACAAATCGAACTTTTCTTTTACAAGATCCATTCTCTTTATAAGTCTTGGAGGGGGTGTCGTATTAATCAAAAAAGTGTATTTTTTTTGATTTGATTTTTCCATTTTTCATCATCCTATTAATATATTTAACAGTTAAAATTATATCACAACTTCACTAACTTTGCTTATTTTTTCTGTAATCTTTAGAATTTCTTAACGTTTGAAATCAAAAAAATCCTACCTGCTTAACTAGCAAGTAGGATAATTGAAGTATGTGAAAAGTTTTGTGTATCAGATCCTCGAAATAATAACCTGATATTATAATCCCAAATATTCTATTATTTCTCCACAGCAAATTCCAGCTTTTTTAATGTTCCGTTTTCAATAATATAATTCTTGTGTGCAATTTTTTCAAATTCTTTATCATGACTAACAACAATTATAGTTTTCCCCAGTTTGTTTAGTTTTACAAGTGTATCAATTACTATCTTTTTATTTTCACTATCTAACGATCCTGTCGGTTCGTCTGCTAACATTATTTCGTATGGCTTAACCATATTTCTCGCAAGAGCTACTCTTTGCTGCTCTCCACCTGATAATTCAAATATTTTTGATTTAAGCTTGTCTTCTATTCCCATATTCATAAGAGCTTTTTTTATAATTGATTTTTTATCTGTACTTCTACTGTATTTTACTGCCAAATTCAAATTTTCTTGAACTGTCATATTATCAACTAAAGCAAAGTTTTGAAAAAGATATGCTATTTTATACCTTCGTAAAAGTTCAGATTCTTTTCCATTTCTAATTGGATTATGTTTAGAAAAGCAAATCAATTCCCCTTCATCATATTCTTCAAGCGTTCCAATTATATTTAATAGCGTTGTCTTGCCACCACCACTTTTACCAAAAATACAAATAAAATCTCCTTCATAAATGTCAAGATTAATATTTTCTAATATTTTATGGTTCCCATATTTTTTCGATATATTTTTCAATGATATTTGAGGTTTATCAATATTCATTTAATTACCTTCCTTTATCTTTCTCACTAAACTTTTTTCGTTCTTTTTTACGTTAATAATTTCATATATGAAACAAATAATAATACTAATAATTGACATAATTAGACAAATTACTAATTTTCTTAAATTCCACCCATCTCTTGGTTCAAAAAAACCAAAACTTCTAAAATATATCGTAAAGAGTATTATCATAAAACAAACAATAACACTTACGATAAACCCAGCTATAATCTGAATTATTTTAGATTTATGGATAGATTTAAAATCATATCCCAATAATCTAGAAACGTAAATTCTTTGTCCATAATTATAAAAATATGATTCTTCATCTATTTTTATCGTTACAAACAATACTAAAACCGATAATAAAAATCCTAAAAGATAAATAATAGTTTCCGTCTTATACATTTCTATTTTTTCAATGACTCCATCATAAACGCTTGTAACGTAAAGTATATAAGGAGACGATCCTGTTTTTTGAATAACTGGTTTTAAATATTCATAGCACTTATTAGGATTCGAAATATAAGGATGAAACTTCCCGTTAACCAATGATGGTAGTTTAATCTCTCCAGTAGGCACTAATTCTTTGCCATTAACCATAATCAAAGCATAATTCAATATATCTGGACTATTTATTTTTTGCTGACTATCAAATGTAAAAACTTGTTGATTTCCCTTAATTTTAATATACTTCTCACTGACATTGTCTTGTTTAGTTGTACAATTAAACACATGTGATTTTCTTATATTTTGCCTATCATTATCAGTTATTGAAATGTTTTCAGGTACAAATATAATCCATTCATTAGAATTAGACGTATATTTAGCTAATGGTCTGTCTTTTTCATCAACCAAGTTATTTAGTTCAAGGTAATTCTTGTTAATATAAGCATACCTTCCCCTAAAAACCTGATTGTTTAAATATTCATCATCATTTTCATGTTGAATATTTGGTGCGAAAAATAGTATTGCTCCTTTAGAATCTAATTCATCCCATAAATTATTTAACTTTGGGACTACTATTTTTTCAAACTTATCATCATTTTCAACATAAGTCCACGGCCATGCACAAGCTATATTAGCATAATTCTTCGATTTCTCCCATGCATCAAAATATGAAGTAGAAGTAACATAATCGCTTAATCCAAACACAGTTACAACAAATAGATATAGGACAACAGAAAATGAAATAACTTTAAAAATCACAGGACTTATTTTATATCTTTTTTTGTAGCCTTTTAGCCACGAAATAGTGCTAACATTCTTAACTCTAAAGTAAAGCATAAGAAAATAGAATAGTATCAATGTAAATCCTATTAATCCAAGTAATAATAATATTGGTTTGATGGATATTAAAAATCCGATTATTGAGTCTGGGTTTGTCAAATAAAATAAAAAGCTAAACATTCCTAACCATGAAATTAATATAGGAATTGCTAATAAATTCATAGCCTTTTTATAGCAAAAACTCAATTTATCATGACCCAATAGAGAAATTATCGATATTTCCTTAGAAAGTGATGAATTATAAATTACAAAACTAAATAATAGAGCAAAAATAATTACTAAAATAAGCATTACGTATAATATGGCTTGTTTTTGAGTAACTTCACTAGCAACCGAAAAAGATTTATCAACAATTGCATCAATTCCCAAATCTTGTCTGCTATTTAATTCATTCATAAATTCCAAAACATCAGAAGGCGATCCTTTAATATGATAATCTCCGTTAAACGTATAATCGTTAATCTTAGAATAATCAATAAAATCAATTTTTTTGCTAGTCAAAAGGCTATTCTTAGTTACATTTTTGAATCTATTAATTCCGTTGTAATTTTCATCGATATCAATGTTCTTAAATGATTTCTTAAACCACCTAGCATCATCAAGGTAAATAAATATATTTATTTTTTGTTTTTCTTTTAATGAGTTTTTGGGTATGTAGACTTCTTTTATGAAACTAATTTTATTTTTCTTCGCAATTTTCTGAATTTCAATGATATTATTTCCAATATTTTGTGGCTTGGTAGTTATATTTACAGTAGTATTAAATTCTCTTATAAAAAACTCCATCAGACGTGAATCTTTACTATAGAAAAATCCTAATCCTACAACAAAAACCAATAAAAATGTTAATAAGCCTATTACTTTTTTCATAACCTATTCCTTTCTATGTCTTATCAATAAAAAACTAACCTTTTAAATATAATTATAGGTTAGTTTTGAAAATAAGAGATTAAGTTTTCTTATATTAATTATTGCTTTTTTCTTTCTTTTTAATATACGGGAATAATTACATTTGCAATTACCCAATTATCTTTATTGTACACTTCAAATTTACCATTTAAATGAGCTACAATATCATTTACAATTGTAAGTCCAACTCCAGACCCACTATTTTTTAAGCGATTTCGTGACATATCTCCACGATAAAATTTATTTTTCACCAATTTCCAATCTACGTTCAAATCATTTTCAACTTCATTTTTAACTGTCAAATTTAATGCTTTATCCTGTATCTCGACTTCAACAATTATAGTTGTTCCTTTTTTTGAGTATTTATTCGCATTCGATACCAAATTATCCAAAATCCTCACGAGTAATTCAGGATCTGTATTAATTTCTTTACCAGAAGTAATTGCAAATCTAATATCCAAAACGTTATCGTTCACTAGCGTTTTTCTTTCTTCTTCCCATTGTTTTAAAAACAGTTCTGCATCAAACTTTTTGATGTTAATAGGGATTTCATTCAAATTGAATTTCAAATAAGAAAAGAAATCTTCGCTCAAACTATTTAATGATTTCACATTTTCGTAGATAACTTTTATAAACTTTCGTTGCTGTTCATAAGTTAAATTATTTTCATCGTAAAGCAAAGTAGAATAACCCAATAAATTTGATAGTGGAGTTTTGATATCGTGTGCCAAATATGTCAGCAAATCTGTTTTTTCTTTATATGCTAGTTCATAATTATTTTCCATCTCTAAAATGAGTTTTCTAATATTGATGAAATCCAATCTTTCGTTAGATAAAGATTCGTGGAATTCTCCAATAGTAGGAACTTCGCCTTTAATATATTTAATTCCAGATTCAAAATACTCGCGATATTTTTCGAATTGTTTGTTTTGAATGTAAAAACATCCGATGGTTATTAAAATTATCCCTAGCATAATGAAAAAGTAATGACCAAATCCAAAATAAATCTTATATATTGGGCTCAACTCGGCTTCTGTATCGATATTATAAATTATCAAACTATCTATCAATTGATGAAAAGCAAATGTAATAAAAATTCCAACAGCTATCCATAAACATTGATACAGAATAATTCTTTTAATATATGAATTTTCTTTACGCATTAATCTTATACCCCACTCCCCAAATTGTCTTTATTATGGAACTTATTCCATGTTTTTCAAATTTACTTCGTATTCTTCTTATATGCACCATAACAGGATTTACCTCGGTTGATAAAACTTCATCTTTCCAAATTTTGTAATGTATTTCATCCATATTGTGAACATCGTCTGGTTTTTCCATCAACAGCCATAAAATTTCAAATTCTTTCGGCGTTAAAGTTATTTCTATTTCATTGTAAAAGCTTTTATGCGTTTTTTTATTTAATCGCAAATTTCCAACAACACGTTCGTCAGGTTCGCGTCCTTCATCGTTTATAGTTTTTGCATATGAAAATTCATAACTTCTTCTAAGATTTGACTTAATCCTAGCGACTAATTCTGTTGGCTCAAAAGGTTTTATTATATAGTCATCTGCACCCATATTTAATCCTTGTACTTTATGAATAGAATCTTCCAGAGCCGTAAGCATAATTATTGGAATTGTTGATTTTTTTCGTATTTGTTTGCATATCTCAAACCCATTTATATCTGGAAGCAATAAGTCCAAAAGTATTAAATCATAATGATTTCGATTAAAACTTTCAACCGCTTTTTTACCAGCATGAAAAGTTTCTATCTCCCATCCTTCTGGAATCAAATACATCCTAATTAATTCTGATAAATCAATATCATCTTCAACTACCATAATTTTCATATTTTCTCTCGTCCTTAAATCTTATATTATTATATTTCATTATGTTCAACCAGTTTTTTATCCTCAATAAACAAAATTCTATCTGATATTCTTTGTGCTTGGTCTGTATTATGTGTCGAAATGATAATAGTGTAGTTTTGTGACAAGTTTTTCAACAGATTTTCTATTGCCAATGTGTTTTGCAAATCCAAAGATGAGCAAGGTTCATCAAATATCAGTATTTTGGGATTTGTTGTAAGCATTCTGGCTATGCATAGTCTTTGTTTTTGTCCTCCGGATAGTTTGTTAGTATTCATTATCAGGTGTCTTTTCGTTTGAATTAGTTTTGTTAGAATTATTGGCGCATCCTGTAAATCCGATCGCCATAACCATCATTAAAACTAGTAACTTGTAAGGTTTTTTCATATTAACCCCCTAATTTTTATAGTTATATTATATCACATATATTTTATTTTTATTTATATGAAAACTCTATAAATCCGCCGGCATTTATTGAAATCTTCTATAATTAAGATTTTGTACGTCGTATTTGATAAGATTATATTACAAGGGCAATGCAAATTGTCTAAAAAATAGGAGGTAATTTATGGATAGTAAAGAAGTATTGGCTGAAAACTCAAAATTATTTGGAGAACATTTACCAGATGTAGCTAAGAATTTCTCTGGTATGTGTGGAGAAATTTTTAAAGACGGAAAATTATCTTTGAAGGAAAAAGAATTGATAGCTCTTGCAATCGGAATTACTGTAAAATGCGACGGATGTATCGTTCATCACACTAAAGGATGTATTGATGCAGGTTGTACAATCGAAGAAATCTCAGAAATGATGGAAGTTTGTGTTGCTATGGGTGGTGGCCCTGCTACAGTTTACGCTGGAAAATCTTTGAGAATTGCTGAAGAATTATTAAAATAAGTGTGCAAAGCTAGCTACTAATTTGTTTTAGTAGCTAGTTTTTTTGGTGGAAATTTTTCTGGATTTGGAATATGATTATGTTAAAAGGGGGAGTTTATGAACGCGGATTACACGAAAAAAATGATAATGGAAAATTTAATCAATCTTCTCAACAGGATGCCTCTGAATAAAATTACGGTGGGAAAACTAGCTGAAGAATGTGGAATCAACAGAAACACTATTTATTATCATTTCAAAGATTTAAATCAAATCATAGACACGATTTTTGAAATAAGACTTAAGAGAGTGTTGAATGAATCGGATAATATTTCTTGGGAGGATAGTTTTATCGAAGAAATGCAGTTTGCTATTGATAACAAAACCGCGATTTTCCACATTTACAATTCTATTTCCAGAAAAACTCTGTCTGATTATTTGTACAATAAATCGGGGCAGATTATGAGAACTTACGTAGAAAATGTGGACAAGGAAATTCACGCTAAAAAGGATGACAAGGAGATTATTATTAAGTTTTTTCAAAGTGCGATTACGGATTTGGTTATCAGGTGGCTAACTTCAGGAATGGATGAGGATATCGAGAAGAAGATTAAAAGGATAGGATTTTTATTAAAAGATACTGTTAAATCTTCATTAACTAGGAGTAAAATGAATTAATTTTTTAGATTTTTTTTCATTTTTGTTAGAATTTTAGGCAAATACACACTTTTGTCCAAAGACTTTGATTAACGTTTGAGATACAATGAGGTTAAGATATGTATCTGTTGAACTGATTCTAAAAAATTTTAATATATGAAAAGGTGGTTATATGAAAATTATAGAAGCTGGAAAAAGATATGGATTTGATAAGGTATTCGATTATGTTGCGAAGGATCCTCAAAAACGAGGGGTACAATTAGTCGAATGGGCAGAAAACCTTTCTCACGGAGATTTTTCGCCTCAAATTAAAATTATAAGGGAAGTTTTCGAAGACGAAAATCACCCTTACCATAGTTTTGTGATGAAAATTTTCCAAGAAGTTGACAAAAAACAAATAAAAAAAGTAGCGTATAACTTTTTTATGAATGCGTCTGTTTTGGGATGGCAAACTCAACAAAAATACAGAGAAGAATACAATTGTAATATCCCATGGGCAATTTTGTTGGATCCTACATCTGCATGTAACTTAAAATGTACTGGATGTTGGGCTGCTGAATACGGCTACAAACAAAACTTAAGCTATGATGAGATTGATTCTATCATCACTCAAGGAAAAGAATTGGGAACTTATATGTACATATACACAGGCGGTGAACCTCTTGTGCGTAAAGATGATTTGATTAAATTGTGTGAAAAACACAACGACTGTGTATTCTTATCATTTACTAATGCAACTTTAATTGATGAAGATTTCGTAGACGAAATGCAAAGAGTTGGTAATTTCATTCCTGCAATTTCACTTGAAGGTTTTGAAGAAGCAACTGACGGTAGACGTGGAGATGGCGTTTATAAAAAAGTAATCAAAGCAATGAAGATGCTACAAGAACGTCATTTGATTTACGGTATTTCTTGCTGCTATACTTCACAAAACTTTGATTCAATTACAAGCGAAGAATACTACGATTACCTAATAGAGCTAGGTGCGTATTTTGTGTGGTACTTCCACTATATGCCAGTTGGAAATGCTGCTGTAACTGATTTACTACCTACTCCTGAACAAAGAAAACAAACTATCGAAAGACTAAGAAAATACAGAGCTGAAAAACCATTATTCGCATTGGATTTCCAAAACGATGCTGAATATGTTGGTGGCTGTATTGCCGGTGGAAGAAGATATCTTCACATTAATGCATCCGGCGATGTAGAACCTTGCGTTTTCATTCACTACAGTGATTCAAATATCAGAGAAAAATCTTTGTTGGATTGTTTGAGAGCTCCCCTATTTACAAAATATCACGACGGTCAACCATTCAACGATAATATGTTGATGCCTTGTCCAATGCTTGAAAATCCAAACGAACTTAGAGAAATGGTTCATAGCACTGATGCAAAATCTACTGATTTGGAATCTAAACAAACTGTAGATTCACTGTGTGGTAACTGCGATGAATATGCAAAAAACTGGGAAGTTGAAGCAGAAGAAATCTGGGACAAAAGTCCAAAGAAGGAAAGATTCAAAGGTTCATATCACACAATGAATCGCCAAGAAACAATGAAATCAAAATAATTTCAATGAGCAGCTTTTAATAGCTGCTTTTTGTATGCAAATTTTTCTTGAATAAAAAATATTTAACTGGGTATAATTTTCTAAGAGGTGTAATATGAGATTTATTGAAAAAAGTACGATTTATTTGGCTGGTGGATGTTTTTGGGGAGTTGAAGCTTATTTCAAAAAATTACAAGGTGTAATAGACACTGACACTGGCTATGCCAATGGCGAAGGAACAGACACTGATTATAGAAGAGTAAAACAAACTCATCACGCAGAAACGGTGAGAGTTGTTTATGATAAAAACAGGTTGGATTTGGCTGAAATTTTACTTCATTATTTCAGAATTATCAATCCAATTTCTGTGAATAAGCAAGGAAACGATGTTGGCGAACAATACAGAACTGGAATTTTCTACGAAGATGAAAAAGATTTGGAAATAATCAATTCTGTTGTGAATTACATTCAATCAAAATACGATGAAAAGCTCACTGTTTTGGTTGAAAAATTAGAAAATTTTGTGTTGGCAGAAGATTATCACCAAGATTATTTGGACAAAAATCCGGGTGGATATTGTCACATCAATCTGAATGCTTTTGATGAGGATTTGGATACGACTGAATACAAGAAAATGTCCGATGAAGAATTGAAACAAAATCTATCCGATGTGAGTTACAGAGTTACTCAAAACGAAGCGACTGAACGCCCTCACACATCTTCTTATAATGATTTTGATGAAAGAGGAATCTACGTCGACATCGTAAGTGGTGAGCCGTTATTTTCTTCAAAGGACAAATACGATGCGGGCTGTGGTTGGCCATCATTTACGAAAACTATTACGTCAAGTTCTGTAAATTATTCCGATGATCACAAATTATCTAGAGTTAGAACTGAAGTTAGAAGCAAACACGCTGACAGTCATTTGGGTCATGTGTTCGACGATGGTCCTAGTGAAAAAGGCGGTCTTAGGTATTGCATCAACGGTGCAAGTTTGAGATTTGTCCCATTAGAAAAAATGGAAGAAGAAGGATATTCACAATATATTCCGTTCGTATAAATCGGAAAATCACAAGGAGGACACTGTTCCTCCTTTTTTTTGTGTGCAAATTAATTTATTGGGCATTTTAGGTGTTTACAAATCATACGAAAACTGGGATAATATATCTGAAATTAAATAAGAGGAGGAAAAAATGGATAAAAAGAAAGCAAATTTACTTGCTAAATTAGCGTTATTAATAGTAGCTATCCTTTGGGGAAGTTCTTTGACTGTGGTTAAGCAATCTTCCAAAACATTCAATCCCAACTTTATTTTGGCGATAAGATTTACGTTGGCAGCTATTTTATTATCAATCATTTTCTGGAAGAGACTTCGCGAAGCAAAATATGACGACATAAAAAACGGACTTTTGATAGGAATATTTTTGTTCATGGCGTATTCATCACAAACTTTGGGGGTAAAATTCGCAGATCCTGGTAGAAGCGGATTCTTGTCTGCATCTTATTGCGTAATCGTACCGTTTTTGGGCTGGATTGTATTCAAGCAAAGACCAGACCGATATAATTTGTCGGCGGCCGCTTTGTGTATAACTGGAATATTTTTCATATCTCTTTCAGGATCAAGTTCTCATGTAGATAATCCATTGGCATGGCTTGGAGATTTACTGGCTTTACTTAGCGGATTGTTATTCGCATCGCACATCATCGCAGTAAGCGCCCTTGCAAGAGACCGTGACCCTATCGTCATGACGATATTGCAATTTATAATGGCGGCTGTGTTGTCTTGGATAACTACAATTGTAATCGAAGACAATTCAAACCTCGTAGTATCTTCAAGATCTGTGATGGAATTATTGTACTTAGCTGTAATGTGTACTGCCGTTGCACTTTTACTTCAAAACATCGGACAAAAATACACAAACCCATCCACTGCTGCAATTATTTTGGGATTCGAGTCAATATTTGGAATTTTAATTCCTGTACTTATCGGAATCGAATCATTGACAGTTTTCTCAGTAATCGGATTTGTATTCATATTCGCAGCAATTCTTGTCAGCGAGACAAAACTTTCGTTCTTGAAAAAGAACACAATAACTGCACAATAAATAGTACTTTTTAAGTACCAATTAAAAAACAGATAGCTAATTACAGCTATCTGTCTTTGTTTTGGCGGAGAAAGTGGGATTCGAACCCACGTGGGAAATAATCCCTAACGCATTTCGAGTGCGCCCCGTTATGACCACTTCGATATTTCTCCAAATATAATAATATTATAGCACTTTTGTTGATTTAATCAAAAAATGTGTTTTTGTTTTATCTTTGATATAATAATATTGAAATATAATTGGAGGAAATATGAAAATAATAGGACTTACACCACTTTACGATGTGGCAGAAAACAGACTTTTTATGCTTAGAAAATACATTGACCTTATTGAAATAAACGGAGCTTACGCAGTGATTCTTCCTTTCAATTCTGATAGGAAATTCCTGGAAGAAATCGTCGACAGATTGGACGGAATCGTGTTTACAGGTGGACTTGATGTCGCTCCATCATATTACAACGAAGACAAGATTTTGGAATGTGGAATTTCATCAAATGTACGCGATGAATTGGAATTTAATTTGATGGATATTTGCTACAAAAAGGACATCCCTACTTTGGGAATTTGTCGTGGACTACAAATAATGAATGTGTATTTGGGCGGAACTTTGTATCAGGATTTAAAAAAACAAAAGGACATCTCCATCATTCATTCCCAAGACAAACCATACAATGATTTAGTTCACGAGGTTACAAATTACGGAATGTTCAAAGAAAAATTTGGCGACAGATTTTATGTGAATAGCCTTCATCATCAAGCAATCAAAGATGTGGCTGAGAAGCTTGAAGTATTGCAAAAATCTTCTGATGATATAGTGGAAGCGGCATACGTTAAGGACAAGAAGTTCTTCTTGGGAGTGCAATACCATCCCGAAATGGCGCTGGATACTTTGGCTCAAGGACATGAAATTGTCAAAATGTTTTTGGATTCAATAAAATAAATTAAAAAATATTATGTAAACCTGTGATTGTCACAGGTTTTTTTGTTTTCCTAAAACTTAGGAACAAATTTTATCAGAATTTACGCTTATCGTTGACATAAGCTTGGTTGAAAATATTTCTGTCAATGTGAAGAAAATCCAATATTTCGTAGCTTTTTGGATATCTTCCCAAAAGCACAACATTTCCATTTACAACTGTGATTGGAAGTTTCATTCCGTCGTCTATTTTCTGTGTAATACCGTGTTGTTCGAACATTTCGGGATTCTTGTTTAATTTGAACCTGTCGACAACAACCTTTTTCGTTCTTAATTTCTGCAAGAAAAATGACAACATCACAGAATTTCTGTTATCCATTTCATTTTCGAACAAATTATTCTCATCCACTTTGTTCTCAAAAATCATCATTTTCATACTATCACCTATTATAATTATATCAGATAATTTTGAGCTTTATTTGTGATAAAATAGTTGTAACAAATTCAAGGAGATTGTCATGCAACTTTTAAACGAAACTCAAAGGCAAAAATATTTGGATATTTGGCACAGAGACAAGGGAATATCAAGTTCTGGGCTGAAGGTAATTGCCTGTATATCTATGCTTATCAGTCACATTGTGCAATGCAATATGCTTCAAAAATTCAACATTTATCCGACGATGTCACTCACATCATCTGATTGGAGAGTCACAGTCGGATCGTTGATGCTTTTTATCGGAAGAATTGCGTTTCCTATTTTCGCATTTTTAATCGTAAATGGAATGTTTCTAACCAGAAGCGTAGAAAAATACATAGTAAGGCTGTTTTCGTTTGCGATTATTTCAGAAATTCCTTTTGATTTGGCGATTAGTGGTGAAATGTTTGATTTTTATCACCAAAATGTGTTCTTCACGTTGGCACTTTCTGCGTGTCTTATATTTGTCGTAGAAAAAATCGATAAATTCGACCAATCAAATTTAGTGAAGGCGATATTAAAATTAATTTCAGTTGCTATTTTCTGTGTAATCGCCAATTACTACCACACAGATTATTCTATGCTTGGAATCTTAGCTGTGTTCTTGTTGTATTTGGGTTCATCTTCCAGAAGAAACACGTACATCGCAATACTTTTTGGATATTTTTTCGAAGCGTATATGTATTTGTTCGTGTATTTGTCGATTCCTATCATTCACTTTTACAACGGCAAAAAAGGCAACATCAACAAATGGGCATTCTACATTTTCTATCCAACACATTTATTGCTAATTAGTTTTATTAGAGATGTCGTGTTGTAGTTTGAATTTTAAGCTGAAATACATTAGAATTATATATTATACTTTTAATGGAGAATTTTATGAAAAAAACTAAAAAACAAAGTGAAATTTCGCTGGAATCTTTTGTGACAATCGCTGTCGTTTTCGGACTTTTCGGCTACATTGCAAAAGTTATGGGTCTTGGCAATATGTTTAATACTTTGATGAAAACGGCGCACGATTTGCTGCTTAACACTGTGTTTTTCATAATGGCAATCGCAGTTTTAACAGGTGCGTTATCCAAGCTTTTAAGCGAATTTGGAGTTATTGCGCTAATCAACAAAATCATCAGCCCTATTATGAAACCACTTTACAATTTGCCTGGAGCGGCGGCGCTTGGAATATTGACAACTTTTTTGTCGGATAATCCGGCAATAATTGGACTTGCAAAAGATAAAGGATTTGCAAAATATTTCAAGAATTATCAGCTTCCTACGTTGTGCAATTTGGGAACATCATTCGGAATGGGATTTATCGTGTGGACTTTTATGTCTTCGCTTGGAAATGGTACGGAATTTTTCAAAGCGGCATCCCTTGGAGTTTTGGGGGCAGTCGTAGGTTCTGTGGTTTCCGTAAGAATTATGATGCATTTCACGAAAAAATTCTACGCCGATACTGATGAACAAGTGGATTTTGAAGAAAAACAAATCGTCGAAGAAAAAGAAGATTCGACTTTGATGGAGAGAATTTTAAATTCAATGCTTGAGGGTGGAAAATCCGGTGTACAAGCTGGGATGGACATTATTCCTGGAGTAGTTGTGATTTGCACATTGGTTATGATACTCACATCAACTGGAACTGTTGAAAATGGAACTGTAATCTACACTGGAGCAGCCTACGAAGGAGTTGGTTTGATCCCAAAACTTGGAGCATTGCTAAATCCCATTTTGAAACCATTGTTTGGGTTCACCTCATCAGAATGCATTGCATTTCCACTTACAGCTTTGGGAAGTGTCGGAGCAGCGCTTGGACTCGTTCCAAAATTATTGGAGAAAAATTTAATCACTGGAAATGATATCGCAGTTTTCACAGCGCTTGGAATGTGTTGGTCAGGATATTTGTCTACACATGTTGGAATGATGGACACATTAAACGCCAGAAAACTCGCACCAAAAGCAATTCTTTCACACACAATTGGAGGAATCGCAGCTGGAATCAGCGCACACTTCTTGTATTTATTGTTAGGATAAAAAAATCCAACTTTACCCTGAAAAGTAAAGTTGGATTTATTTTTTATTTGATTAGTTTGGACAAAGTTTTAAATTCAGGACTTCCCGCCCTTTTTAAAATATCGAAAATCAACGTTTCAGAATTGATTACCAAACAGTCCATCTCCCTAAAATTTTGAATAGCATTCATTTTATTTTCAACACGTCTACTTGTAACGCAATCTTCAAGCACAATAATTTTGTATTCATCAATCAAATCACGTATCGTTTGGTAGACACAAATGTGAGCTTCCGCTCCGACAACCACGATTTGTTTTCTTCCAGTTTTTTCGATTTCATTCATAACATCATCAAGCTTTGCAGTAAAATCTACCTTGTCGAACACCTTCGTTTCGTATTCTTTCAAACATTCTATAGTATCTCCAAGTCCTTTCGGATATTGACGTGTCGTAATCACAGGAATGTCGTAAATTCTTGACATCTCCAACACAGCCTTAGTGTGATTAAGCACGTATTCATTGTCGTGAAGAACAGGCACCAATTTTTCTTGCAAATCAATCAACAAAATTATCATATCGTCTTTGTTCACATTAAACTTTTCCATATCTCACCTCAAAACTATCATACCATAAAAAAAGCACGCCACACAGCGCGCTTTGATTTAAATTGTCCAGCTTAGAATTCTTTTTTTGATTAGTTCAAATATTTGCATTACAACAACTAAAACTATAACCAAAAATATAAATCCTACCCAAGCATGATTAAACAATCCAAAATCAGTGTATTTTTTTACGAAAAATCCCATTCCGTATTTGGAGCCGTACATTTCTGCGTAAACTAACATTACAAATGTACTTCTCAACGAACTTACAAACCCTGCCAAGATTGAAGGACTTGCTGCTGGAAGAATAACTTTGACGAGTTTATCAAATCCTTTAATTTCCAATGTCTTCGCCTTGTCCAAATATCTTTTGTCAATTGTCATTATTCCAGTTATCGTCGCAAAAATCGTAGTCCACACCGTTCCATAAATTATCAAAAACAATGAAGCAGACCACAAATTTGGCGCTAACATCAACACAAATGGTGACAATAAAATCGATGGAATAACACTAAAAGCATAAATTACGGGATGTAAAATTTCTCTCAATCTTTCGCTCATTCCCAATAATGTTCCCAATCCTATCGCAATTATCAATGATAAAACTATGGATGGAATCATTAACCCGAATGATGAAAACATATTAATCAACAAAACTGATTTGTCTTCGTGAAATGCTTGAGCTATCGATTCTTTACTCGGAAAAAGGTATGGATTGACCATGTGATTGTCTGTCAAAAATATATACACAACTATTAATGACACGAAAATCAACACAGTAATCCAATATTTTCGAATAAACTCCTTTACCTTATCCAAAACAAACCTCTATTTGTCGTTTTCTTCAAAGAATTTTTCTAAGCTTTCGTAGAATTTAGGATCTTCTTTTCCGTATTTTTCTTTAGTTTCTTCTAAAGCTTGTTTGTACAAATCTGTATTGATTTTGTCTTCAATGTTAATTGATTTTGCTTTTGCATCTAAGAAATTAGTCTTGTCCAAAATATCCCAAGCTCTAATAACACCTTTTTTCAATGGGTCAATATGAACATCGTAGTGTTCGTCAAGCATGTAAGCTGCTACGAATGCATCGTCAGCTTTGATTTGTTTTGCTAACATATGAACAGCTTCTTGTTTGTTGCTTTCATAATATTGTTGTGCTCTGATTAAAGCTCTTAAAATAGCCTTAACAGTGTCTGGATTTTCGTTGATGTATTTTGTCTTAGCTACCAATCTACAACAAGAATAGTTAGGCATTACATCACTTTGATAAGTAACCACTTCAATGTCTTTCATATTTTTAACTGCTTGGTTTTGTTGAGTTCCTAAAAGTGCGTAATCAACATCTCCTCTAACAACAGCTGCCATTGCATCGTTGTATTTTGTGATTTGTACCCAATCAACTTCCTTCAATGGATCTTTAACACCTGCATCCATCAATGCTCCAGTAAATGCATAGTATTGTGGATTGATTGCTGCTTTCTTACCAACTAAATCAGTAATTCCATTCCATTTAGTTCCTTTTTTAGCGATAACTGGCATTGCACCATTCAACATATGACCACCAAAAATAGTTAAATCTACACCAGCTGAAATTTGTTGAAGTGGATTTGAAGTACCAGCGTTTGATACGACATCAACCTTGTCTGATGCTAAAAGAGATAACGCATCGGCGTTTTCTGTAGCAAATACAGGTTCGATTTTAATTCCTTCGTCTTTGAAGAAACCTTTTTGTTCAGCTATAGTTACCAATACATTACCACTTGTTCCGTAGTTCCATTTAACTACAGTTTCTTCCTTCTTATCATCAGAAGAAGAATCCTTTGAAGTTTCTTCCTTCTTTTCTTCTGTCTTATTTTGTGTTTCATTGTCTTTTTTATCGTTGTTATTAGAACATGAAGCAAATACTAAGCAACAAATAAGACTCATTACAATCAATAATTTCTTTTTCATAAGTACCCCCATAAAATTTTATTTAAATAAACTAAATCAATAGTCTACTATAATTTATTTGAAATATCCTCATTAATCTTTTTAATCAAAAGATTCCTAAGCTCAATAGTTTTCTTATCGTTGAATTGATTTTCCCTAGTCATAACAGTAGACTTATCCAACTTCAAATCAAAAATAATCTTGCTAGGCGATTGTCCCAAAACGACAATTCTATTTGCCAACAAAATAGCCTCATCAACATCATGCGTTACAAAAAACACAGTTTTCTTCTGATCCTCATTATTATATAGATTAATAATTAAATCCTGAAGATTCGCCCTAGTAACAGCATCAATAGCTCCAAAAGGTTCATCCATCAAAAGCACTGGAGAATCCAGCGAAAAAGCTTGTGCAATCGCACACCTTTGTTGCATACCACCTGAAAGCTCCTTAGGAAGTTTGTAGTAAATATCTTCTTCCAAGCCAACACTTTTCAAAGCTTCCATTGCCATATTTTTGATTTCAGACTTTGATTTGTCTGGATATTTTTGTTTCAATGCCAACGAGATATTATCACCAGCACTAAACCATGGAAATAATCCATAATCTTGAAATACTACAGCCCTATCAAGTCCTGCCTCTTTGATTTCTGTGTCATTTAATTTTATAGATCCATATGTAGGCATCTCCAAACCAGATAAAAGCCTAAGAAGAGTACTCTTGCCACATCCTGATTTTCCCAAAATGCACACAAATTCTCCAGAATCAACCTCTAAATTTAATCCTTCCAAAATCTTCCTAGAATTATTCTCGTAAGAAAATCCCAAATTTTCTACAGTAATATAACTCATTTAGCACCTGCTTGATAAATATTTTTCTATCTCATAAATTTACTTATCTAGTCTATCACGTTTCAATAATTTGTCATCTTTTCATAAAATCATTTATAAATCTAGCCTATAAATTATTTATCATTTCTATTTTATTAAAATACCTAAAATTGAACTTATACTCCTTAAATTCATGATTTTACTTATATTTATAAATTAACTTTCTATTTTTCTAGGATTTTTCGCTATATTTTTCATCATTTATTTAAAATTACAATAAATATTCCTTAAATTTTTACATAAATTTATCGTTCTTCTTGCTTATACATATGAAAAAAAGCCACAGATAATGAATATCTGCAGCTTCAAATAACTTATGAATCTATTTTTGTTTCAAATTATGCTTTATTTATTTAAAATTTCAATAACTATTTCACCACATTTTTGTAAATCAAAAAGCTTATCAATAGTAATATCCCTACTCCTGCGACAATTCCAACTATTTTTAGTTTGGAGTTTAGTTGCTCTGCTTTTTGTTCGCTGGTGTTTATGATTTCTTCTGGGATGAATTTCTTTGCGACCATCATGAGTGATGGGGCGATTAATAAATCATCTAATATGCCAAGTCCTGCTACGAAATCTGGCACGAAATCCACTGGGCTTACTACATAAAGTATAGACAATGCCAATACGATTTTCGATAATAATGGTGTTTGTTTGTTAAAAAAAGCATACCTCAATGTAGGTATATCGTTCTTCAAGTTCAACAATTTTTTAATCATTTACTCACCTCGAATATATTATACCATACATTGCACGATATATCGTATTACATAATAGTTACAATTTGTCTTATTTTTTGATTTTGCCTATTAAGCCACCAATGACTGCTGGGATTATCCAGATAAAGCTTTTGACTTGCATTGGAAATACTGATTCGATTGTTTTCAACAAACCGAAATCCAATTTGAATCCGTTTAGTAATACTATAACCGCGTAAATCGACACTCCTATTATGGATCCTAATTTTACGTTTCGTGAAAATGTATTTTGTTTAAACAAATTCAAGAAAATCAAAACTATTGCCACAGGATATATCGCTGTCAAAAATGGTGCGGAAATTTTTAGTATTTTTTCGACGCCAACTACTGCGAAGAATGCACTAAAAACTGTGGAAATTATTATGATTACATCGTATGAGATAACTCCGTTTGTTTTGTCTTTTAGCATATCACTGAAGAATTGTCCGACTGTTGTTGTAAGTCCAATCGCAGTTGTGAGACATGCCAATGCCATTGCAACGCAGATTAATACTTTTCCCAAAATCCCCAAATGTTGGTAGCAAATGTATAACAACAAATCAACTCTTTCGACATTTCCTAGGTTGAACTTGGATGTGGCAGCTCCGAGGTAAATCAATCCTCCGTATACGAAGCATAATCCTATAGCTGCTATGATTGACGCTTTTATTGTGTATTGTTTGATTGTTTTGTCATCTGTAATTCCGTTTCCCATAAATCCTTTGGTAACTACAATTGCAAATACTAATGATGCCAACGCATCCATTGTTTGATATCCTTCTTCAAAACTTGATTGGAAGACTTGAATTTGATATGTATTTACAGGCGTTGCAACGGGATATATTATTCCTTTGAAAATAATTACCACAAGAGTTGAAATCAACAACGGCGTCAAAATTTTTCCCAAATTATCTATTATGCTGCTTGGTTTTCTGACGAATAAATACACACAAGCAAAAAATACTACCGTGAGCAAAACAGAATTTGCTCCTTTGAAAAATCCTTTTTGAATTATTTCTACTGTTGTTGCTGCAGTCCTTGGAATTGCAAGTCCCGGTCCTATCGCAAGCATAATTATAGTTGAGAATATTAGTGAAAATCGCGGACTTATAGTGTTGCCGATTTTTTCAATTGTTCCGCCGCTTTTTGTCGCTGCGAGTAATCCCAAGAAAACCAGTCCTACTGCGCTTAGCAAAAATCCTAATGTCGCAATCAAATACTGATCTCCTACTTTATTACCCAAAAACGGTGGAAATATCAAATTTCCCGCTCCAAAAAACATCGAAAATAGTGCGAATCCACTAACAAATATTAATTTCCTGTTTTTCATAATTACCTCTGTATAAATATTTTAAATTTTTATTAGTTCTTACAATTCTACCACAATTTTGTTCAATTAACAACAATTTTTTCTGGAAAAACAAACTTGTGCGAATATTTGTTTTATTATAAAATACGAATAGGTGATATTATGGAATTAAAACGCAAATTATCAATATTATCAGACGCTGCCAAGTACGATGTGAGTTGTTCTTCAAGTGGTTCAAATAGAAAAAACACTGCAAATGGAATTGGCGCGGCACACAATTCTGGAATATGTCACAGTTGGTCTGAAGACGGAAGATGCATTTCGCTACTTAAAATTTTGCTCACTAACAAATGTATTTACAGTTGTGAATACTGCATCAACAGAAAAGAAAACAACGTCGAAAGAGCAGAATTTACCCCAGAAGAAGTGGCTGATTTGACTATAAATTTTTACAAAAGAAATTACATCGAAGGGCTATTCCTGTCAAGCGGAGTTGTAAAAAGTCCCGACCACACGATGATGCAACTTATCAGAGTGGCGGAAATTCTTCGTAATGAGAAAAAATTCAACGGATACATTCATATGAAGGCAATCCCTGGTGCAAGTGAAGAATTAATCGAAAGACTTGGAAAGCTTATCGATCGTATGAGTATCAACATAGAACTTCCTACGAAGTCAAGCTTGAAGATGCTTGCTCCACAGAAAACTTATGAGTCCATCGAAAAGCCGATGGATTTTATCAACGAATCCATCACTCAGTACAAAATCGACAGGAAAACAATCAGAAAAACGCCTTTGTTTTTACCAGCTGGTCAATCCACTCAAATGATAGTAGGCGCAGGAAGAGAATCGGATCTTACAATTATCAACAAGGCAAGTAGCTTATACGAAGATTACAAACTCAAAAGAGTTTTCTATTCAGGATTTATCCCTGTAATAAAGTCGAAATACACAGACGGCATCAAAAAAGTTCCCATGCTACGTGAACATAGGTTGTATCAAGCAGATTGGCTGATGCGATTTTACAAATTCAAATCAAACGAAATTTTGAACGAACAAAATCCGTTTTTTGATTTGACGTTGGATCCCAAAGCATTCTGGGCAGTGCAAAACGTAGCGAACTTCCCAATAGAAATAAATCGCGCATCTTATGAAGAACTTCTGCGTGTTCCATGATTCGGTCCAACCTATGCGATGAGAATTATAAATGCTAGAAAATTTGCCAACCTCAACTACGACGATTTGACATATCTCAAAATCTCACTGAAAAAAGCGAAGAACTTCATAGTTGTGAACGGAGTTTATCGCGGACAAAAATACAGCACACAAGACGATTTGCTGGACATTTTAATAATGCAAGAAGGAAAAAACGTCACACAACTAAGTTTTTTGGAGTAAATATGAGATACAGTTATGATAACAGCTTAGATGGCTTGTTCACGGTGATTTTTGAGCAGTACAAACACATCGAAAATTCGATTATCGTAGTAAAAACTGAGCAATTGGATTTTTTGAATGACGACATATACATTGAGACAGATTTTGACAAATCATCGCGTGTGAAAAAATCTTTAATAGACAATTTCGGATTCAACTTTTATCGTAGCATCAACTACGCATTCGTCTCAGAAAATCCCGACAAATCGACCATTATCGCTAAGACAATCAAAAACATGTACACATATGGCTACAACTTCATCAACTCTTCCGACAAAATTGCTGTAGCATTCAACAGTCTGTGCAAATATTCAACAAGAGAACTCCATGCATACAAAGGTCTTCTTAGATTCAAAGAAATCCAAGACAATTTCTTGTTCGCAGAATTCGAACCTAAAAACGACATTTTGGAATTACTCACCTACCATTTCAAAAATAGATTGAGAAACGAAAAGTTTGTGATTTACGACAAAAAAAGAAATAAGTGTGCAATATATGTGGACAATGATTTGGCTTTTTACGATGTACAAGAAATCTTCAAAGAAGAATCTGATGAAGAGAAAATGTTCGAAGATTGCTGGATAGAATTCTACAATTCTGTCGGGATAAAAGAACGCCAAAACCTCAAACTTATGCAGAATAATATGCCGAAAAGATACTGGAAATATTTACCAGAGAAAAATAAAATTTACGAGAACGAAAAATAATTGTTGTATCTACACTTAAATAATTCGAAATAATAAGTGTATTTACAACAATGTGAATTCGAAAAAATTCAGTAGTGATGCTTTTTATATTTGTTTCCTTTTTGTTTCCTTTCCTCAAGAATCTTAACGAATTGTGAGTGCTATCTGTAAAATTTAATAAAATAAAAATAAGCCTAGAACGTGTAAATTCTAGGCTTTTTGTATGGTACTCCCACCCGGATTCGAACCGGGGATGCCCCCTTAGGAGGGGGGTATTATATCCAGCTTAATTATGGAAGCACATAAAAACCGACTCTAATCGGTTTATGATGCAAGAAGTGCTCCTAACAATTCGTAAGTGTATTTGGCGCTTCTTTTTATTCTGGTTAATGTGTCTGCTTTTTCGTAAGGTTTTTTGACAACGAGGCTTACTTCTCTTTTGTCGCCTTTTCCTGTATCGATTACAACTTTTCCTACGATTTGTCCTTTTTTCAAAGGAGCTTTCAAATCTTTTTTGATGTCGACTTTTTGTTGCAGACCAGTTTTGGTATTATACAAAATGGATACGTCTTCTGTCGGATAAATCTCAACGTTTTTGTCCGCAACGCTGTTGACTGATTTTGTTTCAATTGGTTTTTCTCTATTTAATATACTCATTGGTTCAAATGAATTTCTGACGTATTCCAGTATTATTTTTTGGTAAGTATTTCTGTCGTATTTTGTGGGAGCTCCCATCAAAACAGATACTACTTTGTTGTTGGGGTTGTCTGGTTTCAAGCTCATCGTAGTAATCAAACAGTATCCAGCTTTTTCAGTTGTTCCTGTTTTAAATCCGTCGACGCCTTCGATTTTGCCTAAAAATGGAACTGTAGTGACGCCTTCGTATTTTCTAGTCGGCATACTAAGTTTTTGTGTCTTTGTATAATTCAAAACTTGTGGGTAATTGTTGATTGTATATGTGGTTAATTTCGCCAAATCTTTTGCGCTCATCATATTTTCCTTGTCGTTTTCAGGATAACCTGATGCAGAATAAAACTTCGCAGATTCCAATTCTAATTCGGCTGCTTTTTTGTTCATTCTTTGGACAAATTTCTCCACAGATCCTTCTGATTTCACAGCTAATTCGTCTGCGGCATCATTTCCACTGACAATCATCATTCCTCTTATCAAATCATTTACAGTTAATTCTTCGCCTTTTTTAAGTTGCATAGTACTCGCTTCAGGCTTATTGTATTGTGTTTGGATTTTGATTTTATCGTCTAACTTGTATTTATTTGCGTTGATATCTTCCATAACCAAAACATAAGTCATTATTTTAGTTAATGATGCTATAGCAAAAGGTTTGTTTTCGTTGTAATTCAACAACTCTTGGGAATAATCCTGTTCAATTGTGTAATACGAGTTTACTTTGTCTTCAAATCCCAACTTCGAGTCCGCTTTAGATAATGCAGGTTGAAATACAATAGCAAGTATTAACATTAAGGGTATTATTTTTTTAATACTCTTCATTTCTCACCTCATCTTTTCGATATAACTTCTTCGTACACTTTTATTACATCATCTGTAATATTTTCTTCGGAATATACTTTTTTGATATCGTGTGATATTTTCTCTCTGTCGTATTTTTCAATATTGTCGTGCATATATCTTAACGCTTCGGCTAACTTCTCAACGTTAAATCTATCAACCAATATTCCATTTTCTTCATTTATTAAATGTTCTGGCCCACCGCATTTACTTGCAACCACAGGAAGTCCTGCGGACAATGCCTCCAAATACGCCAAACCAAAAGTTTCTGAATACGAATACAAGCAAAACATATCCGCATTATTGTAGCCTTCAACGATTTTTTCTCTTTTTGTTGATCCAGGAAGAAATACTTGGTCGGTCAAATTCAACTCTTCGACCATTTTAAGTAGCGGTTTTCTCAAAAATCCGTCCCCATAAATCGTAAGCTTCACATGTTTATCTTTTGAAAAAGCAATGTTAAACGCTTCGATTAATTCTTTCGGACCTTTTGTCGTTATTACATTTCCAGTGGAAACTATGTTGAAGATATCTCCCCTTTTGAAATTCTCATTATTTTTGAAAATTGTAAGGTTTGGAATAATTGCAATTTCAGTAGAATCTTTTCCAAATTCTTCTTTGATTTTCTCTTTGAATTTGGGGCTTACAGTTATAAGTCCGTCAGTTCTATCGTAAGTTTCTTCGGCGATTCTTCTGTAAGAAGGTTTGATAGTATCTTGGTTTACAACGGAATTGCATTCAGTAAGTACAAATGGAATGTTCAACTCTTTTGCAAGTTTGGATGTATAATATCCCTGGTCTGTAAAATAAGTGTGAATTACATCCGGTCTTCCTTCGATTCGCTCCACTTTTTTATAGAAATGTCTAAGTACCAAATAAGAAAAGTCATAAAGGCTTTTGAAGATATATCTTCCAATCGGAAAATGAAAGGAATACACTTTGACATTATCTTTTATAAAATATTCACTTTTATATTTGCGAAAACGTCTAAGTGATCTGAAATCAAGTGCAATCAACACAACTTCAACGCCTTTTTTGGCTAGTGCAATTGCCTGATCCAATTCAAATATTCCGTTCATTTTGTATTTATCCGTCGGATATCCTCTAGCGATTATATAAGCCTTCATTTCTTTTCCTATCTTAATTTTAGTTTACTAGTCTATTATATCAAATCCTGTGTATTTTTGTAGCACTTCAGGAATTTTTATACTTCCGTCAGCTTGTTGATAGTTTTCGATTACAGCTGCAAAGCAACGTCCAATAGCAAGTCCTGAACCGTTTAATGTGTGAACGTATTGTGGCTTATTATTTTCGTCACGATATCTAATATTTGCACGTCTTGCTTGGAAATCTTCAAAGTTAGAACAGCTTGAGATTTCAACGTATCTATTATAACTTGGCATCCACACTTCAATGTCGTAAGTCATTGCTGATGAGAATCCCAAATCCCCAGAACAAAGTCTGACAACTCTGTATGGAATTTCCAACAATTGCAAGATTTCTTCTGCGTTATTTGTAAGTTTTTCTAATTCGTCATAACTTGTAGCTGGTTCAACGAATTTTACCATTTCAACTTTTTCAAATTGGTGATTTCTAATCAAACCTCTTGTGTCACGTCCAGCACTTCCAGCTTCTCTTCTGAAACATTGAGTAAATGCCGTGTAGTAAATTGGCAAGCTTCCTTGTTCCAAAATTTCTCCACCCAATAAATTAGTTACTGGAACTTCTGCTGTAGGAGCAAGATACATATCGTCTTTTTCGCAATAAAACATATCTTCTTTGAATTTTGGAATTTGACCTGTACCCATCATCGCACTTGGACTCATAAGCACTGGAGTATTCATTTCAGTATAACCTTGCTTGTCAGTGTGAAGATCAACCATGAAATTCATCAAAGCTCTTTCAAGTCGTGCGCCTTTTCCTTTGAATACACTAAATCTTGATTTGGAAATCTTAGTTGCTCTTTCGAAATCTAAAATATCCAAATCAACACCCAAATCCCAGTGAGCTTTTATATCGAAATCAAATTTACGAGGTTCTCCCCATTTTCTCATTTCCAAGTTTTCAGTATCATCCAAACCAACAGGAACATCTTTGTTAGGAGTGTTTGGGATTTCCATCAAATATTCTCTGATTTCTTCGTCGATGTTTTTCAAATCATCATCCATAGATTTGATATCATCAGACAACTTCTTCAAGTTTTTGAAAAGTTCTGTAGTATCTTCTCCGTTTTTCTTCATTTGTGGAACTTGTTTAGAAAGCTTGTTTTGTTCCGCCTTCATTGATTCTACTTTTTGAATAACTTCACGTCTTTTTTCATCAGTATCCAAAAGTTTTTGAATAGGATATTCTCCTCTTCTTTTTTTAAGCGCCTCAATAATTTCTTCTGGATTGTTTCTAATTCTTTTAATATCTAACATAACTTTCTCCTTATAAAACAATAAAAAAACTCATACCAAGGGACGAAAATTACGTTTCCGCGACTGCCACCCTAATTAGCATAAGCTCTCTCAACTAATAACGCATAGAAGTTAGATTCATTATCTTCATATACTTATTCGCACCACACATAAGCTCTCTGAATTACTCCAATAATTACTATTTCTTCATCAACTGCAATATTCAACTATATTAATGTATATTTTACCACAAACAATCTTGTTGTGTCAATGTATAGCGTAATTACAACGTTTTTTAGATTTTTTTATACAGATTGGCATTTAATTTGCAAATTAGCATTTTGCATTTAGAAATTTGTTCATAGATTCATAATAAGATTAGCGTTTTTGTTAAGAACATCATACGGAAAAAACAATCAGAATTTCAAGCGAAGTGAACCGTCAAAAAATCTCACTCGCGCCAAAGCGAAGCTTGCGCTTGAGATTTTAGGTTCACAAGCGATGAATTTCTTTGTTTTTGTAGTCAGATGTTCGTGCAAAATGCTAATCTGTTTTTTATGTCTATTCCAAACCCAAGCAACACTATTACTAAACTTTTTTGCAAACAAAAACACCAAGCTCATCTCACAAGATTTGCTCAGTGTTATTAGTTAAATATCTTTGTCTGCATTTTGGAAAAATTTTGCCACATATCCTATTACAACTAAAACCAAGAATACTTTCATCAAGAATTTCAAAATACTAACAGTTATTCCCATAATTCCCATCAAAATATTCAAAGCCAAAATAGCCAAGAATATGTACAAAATGTATTTTAAATATTTGTTATCCATACTCCACTTCCTTTATACTTCTTCTTTTGCGAAAAATCTTCTGTAAATAAATCTAATTACCAACACTGCTAACGCTATTTTAATGAAAACTTTTAAGAATGAGTAGGCAACAGCTCCAATCGCTACCAAAATTCCTACAATTGCGCCGCCTAATCCCAATATCAAACCAAAAGTTCCCAAAATAGCTGCGAAAACTATTGATAGAATAACTATCAAAATAACAAATGCCAAAGTAATCATAAATGCCTCCCTTTGCTTTGTATAGTACCTTTTATTACATTATAGCACAATAATCCCTTATTCACAACAAGCATTAGGAGATAATTCAAAAGATCTTATAAAAAACTTACCACCTTTTTGTATCAGTTTAAGTTCCGATTTTATATCATCTTCCAAGATAATTTCCTTAGAATTGACTTTGCACACCACTGGCTCAAACGCCCATTCTTCATCATTTTCCATTACATAATACGAATTGTCATCCTTAGAATACACGACATTTTCTTTGTTTGTAACATCATCTGATGAAATATTTGCGTATTTCAATAAAACTGCATCCACCAAATTCTTGTCAACTTTCAAAATCTTAGCGTTTTCTCTTGTTTGTTTGAGTGCATTTGGATTTTGTTTTTTAAGTTCATCTATTTGGGATTTATCCTTTTCTGGATCCAGCGCTTTGCTTGGAAAATTCGCCACGAAATTTTTCAGCGTAATATCTTGTGGTGATGCGAAGCTCTCCCCGTAGAAAAATGTGTCCAACGAATTTACAACCTCTTCGCCATTATAATCGTACGGCTTGTTGAAGTTCGCTGCGATTTTGTCGACATCTGATTTTTCCAATCGTCCGTCTTTTGAAATGTCCACACCCTTGAACCCATCGTTCAAATAATCTGCCACATACGCCTTTTTTTCTTCAGGCAATTCTGGCATTTTCTTCGAACAAGATGCAACAAATACGACACTCAAAACCACAAGTACGATTTTAAATAATTTGTCCTTCATAACCCCTCCAATCTTATCAAACTTATTATATATTAAAACCCAACAAAAAAACACTGACGGAAGTTTAACCAACTCCCAAATCAGTGTTTTCAACTAACATTTCAACCTTCGGATGGTCTTTCAAATCGTAGTGATTTTCCAAAAACCACTTCACAAGCTCATCATCTCTTTTGATCGGCGTAGAATTATTGATGAAAATATTAATAGTAATCCATTTGAAATTCGAAAGGCCAATCTCGATATCGCGCTCAATCATTTCCTTCGTTTGACCCTTGATTCCAACCATTAAACACGCCGAATCAAAATAATCGGACACCTCTTTTACATCAGTAAATTTTGCATTTTTGTTGAGGACATTTTCTCTAAAATCGTAATCGAACGTTTCAATTCCAGTCTTAAACAAAACTTCGCATCCGAAAAATTCCCTGATTTCGTGGAGTCTATTCTTGAAAATATAATGCGCTTCGAAAACCAAAGTATGAATGTTTTTTTCGTGAATTAAATTTCTGATGTCGATTTTCGTCTGTTCTTGAAGTTCGAACACATTTCCCGAATTAATACATTCCAAAACACCGAATTCACCAGTCACATTTTGAAGAATCTCATGATTTTCACGAACAGCATCATCTATATCCACCGTATTGTCTTCAATGTAATCGCAAAAAGTGCATTTGCCCCAAAAACATGGTCTGCCTTTTAAAAGCACAATCTCGCGTTTTAATTTTTCCTCAATCTTAGCGTATCGATTCAAGCTTAATCCTCTTAACAGCAGTCATCACGACACTAAATGAAATAAGTCTGTCCACAAATTCCATAAAATATTGGTTGATAAAAGATGCCGCAGCTGGATTTACTCCCTTGTTAATCATAAATCGTACGATAACATCACTTCCTGAGCTTGTAACCCCACCAAAAATATAACCTTGAATAATAGCACCCAAAATAGCGCCTGGAAGCACAGCCAATAAAAGTGCAGGAATAGTGTGCAATTTCTTGAAATATCCTTTTTCGTATAAAATACCAACCATAAACACCATAAGCATACCCGTAGGTGCAAATGGAAGCGCAAATGGATCGAAAAGAATTTGGTTCATAACAGACGATAAAAGCGCAGTCACAACACCGTATTTCCATCCAAATAACATACACACCAATAGAGATCCTATGTGATCCAATAACAAAGGAACCTTCGTACTAACAGCGATAAAAGCACCTAGGCAGTTGATTGCAATGCAAATCGCTATAGTAGTCAACAATTTCGTATTCGTTTTTCTCAATAAAAAAACCTCCTAATAAAATATAGGAGAACTCAAAAATAACGCCTTGTTTTTTTATACTTGGAGCTCTCAAACAAGTCCTGAAATAAATTTCAGCTTTAACTAGGCAACAGTAATTTTATCAAATAATTAAATTCAATGCAAATTAGTTTGTTACAAAAAAGTAATTGCAAAAAAGTAGAAACCGATTTGTTTGTCGGTAAATAAAGTTAACCAAAAACTCGTAAATCGCTCATCTGACTACAAAAATTGGTAAATTCAACGCTCATGAAACTAAAATCGCGAACTCGCTACCGCTCAAACAGCGCGATTTTTACGTTCCATTTCGCTTGAATTTAGAACAATTTTTTCCGAACGATTCGCTCCTTTACTTGCGTTTTGGTTATAACAAATTCCTCTCCAAATCGGTTTCTACTTTTTATTGCTACCATATTTTGAGTTGAAAATTTCGTAAAATTCCACACACATCTCCCTCTTTTTCTCTATCAATTAAACATGTGCTGCGCAAAGCTTCGTTAGGCGTTTTCACTTGTGAGCAAATAAAAGCTTGCAAATAAGCGTATCATTCGGAAAAAACAATTAGAAATTCTAACGAAGGGAACCGTTAAAAAATCTCACTCGCGCCAAAGCGGAGCTTGCGCTTGAGATTTTAGGTTCACAAGTTTTGAATTTCTTTGTTTTTGTAGACAGATATTCGACGGCAAGAGTTTGCCATAAAACATAAAAAACGCCTCTTACGAAGCGTTATTTAATACATGTTTAATTGATTTTTCTGGTATGCCTATATTTTCCACAACATATTCTCCCTCATACTCTTGTAACGACTTTTTCGGTAATTGCAATGTCACTAGAAGGTCAGCCTTGACAGCTACGTTGTGGATTTTGTTTTCGTCAGAATCCAGTCCCGATGGCATATCCACGCTCACAACAAATGCTTGTGTGTCGTTAATCATGTCGATTACATATTTGTAAATTCCTTCGATGTCTCTTTTGAGTCCCGTTCCAAAAATGCTGTCGACTATCAAATCATTTTCTGTTATGTCGAATTTCGTGTTTTCGTCTACAAATTCTAACTCCACGTCTAATTTTTTCAAAATATCGTAGTTGATTTTAAAATCCGTCGACGCTTTTTCTATCTTCCCAATCACATAAACTTTCACATACTTTTCTGCGTTGTAAATGTCTCTTGCAACTGCCAAGCCATCTCCACCGTTGTTTCCAACAGATGCGAACACATACGCTTTGGCAAACTTTTTGTCCAAAATATGTTTGGAGATTTGCGCTTTGGCGTTTTCCATCAACACAATCGATGGAATTCCGATTTCATGAATCGTGTAATGGTCGATTTGTCTCATTTGTTCAGCTGTTACATAAATCATAGTCCGTTTTTGAACCTCTCTTCTCTTATATCCCTGCCGAAAAATTGTATCGGTATAAATTCTCCCTTGATTCTCGATGAAATTCTCTGATCGTATTGTGTTGTCAAATCATCAAGGTCGATATTTGTTGAAATTATCGTAGTTTTTTGGTTTTGAATTCTGTAATTTAACAGATCAAACAATAAACTGATGTTGGTTTCTGTGGAATTTTCTGTTCCCAAATCGTCAATCATAAGCACATCGCAGTTGTAGATAATATCCTCAACTTCTGGTTGTGGTTTTTCGTTGAAATTCTGATATCTTATTGAAAAAAGTTGCTTCAACAATTGCATCGCGGACAAATAAATCACAGAATATCCGTTTTCAATGATTTCTTTCGCCATGCAGGATAACAAATATGTTTTACCAGTTCCGACTGGGCCGAACAATAACATGGATTTGTCGTTTTGGCTAAAATTTTTTGAGTAGTATTTTAAGTCGTCGTAAATATTTTCCATCAGTTTTCTTTGAGATATGCCATGCGATTTGTCCACAGTTGTGTCAAACACATCAAAATCAAAGTTGTCGAAGTTTTGGTTTTTCATTTGCTCATTAAGTGAACTTTTCTCACGCGCAATGTTGACCATGATGGTCTTCTTGCAAGAACACATTTTGCCGTTGTAAACTCCAGTATCTTCGCACTTGTCACAGCGATGCTTCAATTCCAAATAATCGTTTGGATATCCACTTAGTATGAGCATTTTGTGCATTTTTTCTTCAGTGGATTTGATTTCATCTTCCAAGTTTTTTAATTCTTCCTTGTCACCACTGATGCTTTTTTTCAAATATTCGTATCCAAGCTCATTTCTATGTTGGAGCAAATCCTCATATCCATTAACATTTCGAAAAACTTCCTCAAATCTCATATCCAATTCTTTTTTGGATTGATTTCTGTAATCTTCCAATATTCTGTTGGCTTCTTTTGCGTAGCTCATTATTATTTATCCTTTTGCTCTTTTGATTTCTTGATAAAATCGTTCAAAAATTTCGAGTTAATATTTGTAGCCTTGTTTTCAATATCGTTAGTTTTCGGTCTGTAATAAGTTCTCTTCTTCGTTTTTCTTTGTTGCTTTTTGTTGTTTTCTTCTTGCCATTGTTCCAACGTCATGATACCGTCAAGCTTCCAGTTTCTGAGAACTTGCAACACATAATTCGTGTTGTTTTTTGTGTTCGGATTAGTTGTGCAATAATGAAAAGCCGTCACCACCAACTCTGGTGTTTGGTGATAAGTGGAAATGTGTTCCAAAATTCTTTCCATTTCTGATTTGGACAATTCCATATCTCTAATGTCTTCGATATCTCTGAACATTTCCTTAATTTCTTGACTGTTTTGTGGAATGTAAGTCTTCTGAGATTCGTCTGGTTCAGGATTTGTAATTCCGAGATACAATTGTCTCAAACTCAAAAAAACCGTGTGGTTAGTTTGCGTTTCGGCGTCAGTGTATCGTTTGATAATTCCCTCGTCCAACCAGTAATTCCAACACTCAGATACTTCGCTTTCAGTCAAATCCAACGCCTTTGCGATTTTTTCGTCTGAAATATCCACATTCGCCGAGGTATCCTTGGCAAGCTTGTAGGCATACAAATACACTTTTAGTTGATTTCCTGTGGCCACTTGAAGATATTGATTCAAAAATATATTTTCAATAGGTGTTTCGCCCAAATCTATTTTAAATTTTTCTACACTATATTTCATAAAATCACCTCTTATTATCAATCGCCATCGTAGTGTTCTTCGAAAAAATTGTCCCGTCTTTGACTATGAAAAACTCATCGAATTCTTCATCGTGCGTGTCCAACCTTTGATTTTCGAACACTTCTTCGTAACTACAAAACTTCCTGAATCCACATTTTTCGTAACATTTTATCGCTCTTTTGTTGAAATTATTCACATTCAAGAAAATCCTGTCCAGCCCGTAAACTTTAAACCCAATGTTAATCAAAGCTTTGATGGATTCTTCGCCGTATGATTTATCCATTTCATTTGGATCCAAAACAATACCCAAAAACGCCGTTTTCGTAAACTTGTCGTATTGTTTCAGCCCCACATATCCCACTAATTTTCGGGATTTGTCCCTAATCGCAAAATATTTTTGCGTTTTCATTTCTCTTTTTTGGCGATACCACATTTTTATTTCAAAATCGTCCAAATCGGACAAGTTGTAATCGATTAGTCGTTCGTCTGTGTGTTTTCCCCATTGCTCGATTTCAAAAGCATCGTCCAATGTAAAATCTTCTAACGTTAACCTCTCAGTAGTTATCATTTGTCAAACGCTCCTACATCGGGCATTTGCTTGTCCAAATCCATAAACTTCGTGTGTTCCTTGTCGAATAAAGTATCCACAGTCCCCGTTGGACCGTTTCTGTGTTTTGCGACGATAATTTCCGCGATGTTTGGCTTGTCAGTTTCAGGATCGTAATAATCATCACGATACAACATCAACACAACGTCCGCGTCTTGTTCTATCGCCCCAGATTCACGAAGGTCACTCATAACTGGTCTGTGGTTTGGTCTTTGGTCAGGCGCACGTGACAACTGACTCAACGCTAGAATAGGACAATTTAATTCCTTCGCCAAACCTTTGAGTCCTCTTGAAATCGTGGAGATTTCTTGTTGTCTGTTCTCGCTTCTAGAATTGGTAGTCATAAGTTGCAAATAATCTATAATCACCAAATCCAATTGTCCACGCGCTTTTAATTTTCTGCATTTGGAACGAAGCTCATTAAGTGAAATCGATGAAGTATCATCGACATGCATATTTGTTTCTGCTAATAATTGTGCTGCTTGTCCGAGATTTGTCCACTCAGTAACTCTACCAGACACAAGTTCTGACAGATTAATGTTACTAAGCGCGGACAATAATCTCTGAGTCAATTGCATCTTACTCATTTCAAGAGAAAAAATCGCAACTTGATGTTTGACACTAGCCTTATATGCAATGTTAAGTGCAAGTGATGTTTTACCCATTGCAGGACGCGCTGCAAGTAAAATCAAATCTGAGTTTTGAAGCCCTGAAAGTTGTCTATCCAAGTCAATCAACCCAGTCGTAACGCCAGTTAATTGTCCTTGGCTCATACTCATTTCGCCGATCTTTGCAAGAGTTGGCTCCAACATTTCTTGAATTTTAACCAAATCTTGGTGGTTTCTGTTCTGACTGATTTTGAAAATATTGCTTTCAGCGTATTCTAAAACTTCGCCAACGGAATTGTTGGCAATGGACATATCAATCACATCTTGTGACACGCGCATCAAATTTCTGATAATCGCCTTGCTTTTGATAATATCTGCATAGTATTTTACATTCACAGCACTTCCTACAGCTTCCGAAATGCTTATAAGCTCATCAATCCCGCCGATAATTTCGTACATATTATTGGATTTTAATTTGTCTTCCAATGTAATATAATCCACAGGCTTTTTCTCGTCAATTACTTGCAAAATCGCCTTGTAGATTTCTTGGTACTTCGTAGAATAAAAATCCACTGGCTCCACAATTTCTGCCGCATCATCCACAGCTCTCTCGTCGATTATCATCGCACCGATTACACTTCTCTCAGCTTCTAAATCGCACGGCATAATATTTTGTTGATTTTCCATTACCTCACCGCCTTTCTGTCGTGTATTCTAAAATTATTCTTTGTCTACAATTACTTCCAAGTTAGCGTTAATATCTGGGTATACCTTAACTATAACGTTAAATGTTCCCAAAGATTTGATGTTGTCTTTCATTTCAATTTTTTTCTTATCAACATCCAAACCGTGTTGCTCCTTCAATGCTTTTTCGATATCCATTGAAGTGATTGAACCGAAAAGTCTGTCGCCTTCGCCTGTTTTGGCGATAATCTTAACTTTTGTGTTTTCGATTTTTTCTTTCAATTCATTAGCGTTTTTGATGTTTTCTCTTTCAATCGCTCTTAATTCTGCTTGTTTTTCTTCCCAAATTTTGATGTTTTCTTTTGTAGCTTGTACTGCTAATTTATTTGGTAGTAGAAAATTTCTCGCAAAACCAGTCTTTGCATTAACCATTTCTCCAGCTTTTCCAAGCTTTTCTACATCACTAGTCAATATAACTTTCATCCGTATCCTCCTTGATATATTCATCAATTGCTTGTTTTATCTTTTCTTCTGCCTCATCCATGCTACATTCTAATTGAGCACCTGCACTTGTAAGGTGACCTCCACCCCCGACTTTTTCCAAAACCAATTGTACGGAGATTTTGCCCAAACTTCTCGCACTAACATGAATTTTATCCTTTATTTTCGCCAACACAAACGAAGCTTCCACTCCCAATATGTTTAGCAAATCATCTGCTGATTGTGCCGCAACCAAAATGGATTCGTCCACTTCTTCTTCCAATCTTCCGATGGCGATATTATCTTTATACATTTTCGATGAAGCGATAACATCTGATTTTAGCTTGATAGTTCTCTCATCATCCTTGAAAAGTTTCTTAACCTTGACACTATCTGCCCCTTGTCTTTTCAAGATAGACGCCGCTTCAAAAGTTCTAACACCTGTTTGATAGAAGAAATTTTTCGTATCCACAGTAATTCCTGCAAGTAACGCTTCTGCAACAATTTTTGGAATCTCTAGTTTTTCTGTCATATAAAATAACACTTCTGTCACCATTTCAGATGCACTAGATGCGTAAGGTTCCAAATAAGTCAACGACGTTTCTTTAATATAATCTGAACTTCTTCTGTGGTGATCGATGACCACGATATTTTTCGCAATATCCATAATTTCTTGACACTCAACAGAGTTTCTTCTGTGATTGTCGCAAATAATAACCAAACTATTGCTGTTACAATTTTCCTTCGCAAATGCATTCTTCACAAAATATTTTTTGTAATCCGGTTTTTCTTCAAGAACTGAATTATAAATATTTTCGATTTGAGGGCCAACCTCATTCAAAATAATGTAGCATTCCTTGTTGTTAATCCTACACGCTTCTAACATTCCTAAACTAGAGCCGATAGAGTCCATGTCCGGATTTCTGTGTCCCATAATAAACACGTTTGAGCTTTGAACAATAAGTTGCTTCAATGCATGTGACACAACTCTTGCCTTAACCTTGTTACGTTTTTCAACGGCCTTGTTCTTGCCACCGAAATATTTTAATTCCCCTGTGTCAACCACTGCTTGGTCACCACCACGGCCTAATGCAACATCCAAACAAGATCTGGATTTCTCGTGAATTTCATAAGGATTATCTCCAATAATTGATGCTCCAATACTCAAAGTAACAGGAACATTATTAGTGTTTTGGATTTCCTTAATCATATCCAACACAGAGAATTTTTGTTGCATAATATTTTCAAGCTCGTGCTTTTCGACAATCATTGCAAACTTATCTGATTCGTATTTTCTGATATACGCATTGTGTTCTCTCGCAAAATCTTGCAAAATATTTTCAACATCTGAGAACACTCTCGTTCTTTCTTCTTCCTTGATGCTGTTACGTGCTTCGTCGTAATTATCTATGAAAATATCGACAAGTCCCAGTCTTTTTTCATCCAAAAGCGTCACAACATCCATGAAAGCAGTGTTGTCGATTCCATAAAGCAAAGTCAAATCCTTGTCTTCACTATCTTTTATAGTAACAGGATAAAATCTGTAGTATTTGCCATCAACCTGAGTTTCATAATAATCCAAGTTATCTTCATCGTCTTTTACAGTCTTCAAATCCAGAATTTTTTCGACTTCATTATTGAAAATCTCAATCTCATCATCAGCCAAATCCTTAAAATAAGTGTTAAACCAGCTAATTTTATTCTTATCGTTGAGAATCAAAAGTGGAAAAGGAACCTTGAATACAGCATTTTTTGTAATATCTGTAAACTCATTATTAAGATTAATAATCTTCTCCTCAACCTTTTTATTCTTATTATTGATGTATGTGTATTGATTCACAATCATAAAAGCCGAAGCAATAAAAGCCAAAGTTCCTATGATATTTTGAAAATAAAACAAAATCGCAGAAAGTATCACCAACAAAACTGCTTGTACAATCAAATGTTTCAGCGAATATTTAAGCTCTTTCATTGTTTTCCTTCTTTCTCAAATCTTTAAAGCTATTCAAAGCCCCTAAGAATGCCAAAATATAAATAAACGGTTGAATTGTAACAGAAACCAACACAGTCAACACCTTAAAAGGAGTCGATAATGATTTCAAATATGAAAACATCAAAGCAATTCCTCCCAATAAGTACGAACTAATCCCGAAAACCGACAAATTATACAACAAATAATTTCCCAAATCCTTATTCACAAAATAAACAATTCCCGAAATCAACACCAAGCCAACAATTGTGATTGTGAATTTCGTATCTATTCTGAAATCGTGAAACTGATGTTCCTTAGATTTTTGTGGAATATACACATTCAACACACTTGTATAAAAAGCGATAAGTCCCAAAATTGCATACACAGCCCTTACAATAAGCTTTGATGATTGTTCAAACATAATTTTAAAAGACTTCATCAATTCTTCGTCCATCTTCACAGAACTCAAAACCTTCATGAAATCATTCAACTTTACGTTAATCACATCTGCAATCGACATATCTGCATTTAGTTTCAAAAGCAAATTCGTCAACAAAACAAAAACACAAATTCCAACGAAACTAATCGTTATAGCCTGTGTGTCAGAAAATCCAGAACTTAGCAAATTCAAAATCGAATAAAATACCAAAATTATGTACAATCCGACAGGAATAGCAATCAAAGGAGTCGACACAACCAAACTCAACACAAAAAATATCCCGAAAGATATCAGAGCCAGCCTGTTATCTTTTTCCAATCCTAACTTAATAAAATAAGAAGGCAACACAATAAATCCAAATGGAAATAAAAATAAGCTCACAACATAAACCATCAGAGCTTTTAATGAAATTTTCATTAAAGATTTATAATCAATCGTATTAATAATCCCACCTCCGTTATCATATTATTATATCATAAAATAGCACAGAAATTTATATCCCACGATGGCGATAAATCACGAAACTATCCTAATCTTAGCAGAAATAGAACATTTCTCACCGCTTTTCAAAGCAAACTTTGAACCAACTGAATCCCTGTTCAAATTAGACACATAATAAGAACAATTTCCGTCCACAAAATCACTTGCAGATTCTAATTTGTATCCAGAAATCTCACTTACAATATTTTGACCTTCCAAATTATTTTTCCAATCAATCACAACCGCTGGATTCATCTTAATTGTATGGTCAGAATTGTTAATCACATTCACATTAACACTCACGCTGTCATTTGTGAATTGATACACAATAAAACTTTCAATCCCCTCACTGACACATCTTAGAACGCACATATCCTCAGACTTGCTCACAACATCGTATTCTTCGTCTACGAAAAGCCCATCAGTCGGATAACGAAAAGTCTTGTCCACTCCATAATTTGGAATACAGATTTTCAAATCATCAATCGCATCCGCACCATTTATCCTGAAATATTCGATACCAGCACCAACACTGTTGATACAAATTTCCATATTTTTAATCGCATAAAAAATTCTCATTTAATCACTTCCTTACATATATATACCCAAATGAGATTGATTATTGCAACAAAAAATGCTTCGCTAATAACGAAGCATTCTCTATTATCTCAAAGCTCTTCTGAAACCTGCAGCACGAGCTTCTTTTTCTGTTCTAAAATATCTTATTTGACTTGGTTTAATCTTGTTGTAGTCTCTTTGTCCAGGAAGATGATAAATCATCGAATTCATATTTCCTTTAATTCTTCCTTCTCCAACAGGACCGTATCCATCTTGGTAGATGTAGTTAGGTTTTGTTGGCTTGGAAGCTTCTTTTTTGGCTTGTTCTTGCTTTTTAAGTTCTAATTCCCTTTGCTTTCTAGCTTGTTCTTCCCTGGCTTTTCTTTCATTTTCAAGTCTTTTCATTTCATTTACTTCTTCAGCAGTAGGATTAGAAAATATATTGCTCGATACAGACTTTTCCCCACCAATAATAGTTACAGAATTCATATTTTCTAGATAACTCTTAGTTGATTGTGTCAAATTTTCATTGTCAGTCAAAATAATAGGCGCCTTGTAATTTTTCGCAACGCTTACCGCAGACAAACTATCTGCAAAAACTTTTGAATTTGCCAATATAGCATTTTCATTATTTTCAAATGAACGTCTTGCTATAGCCAATGCTGTTTGATATCTGTCATTTCCTGCAATTCTTTCCCCAGTAAAACCGTTCAACGGAAGTTGGTTAACTCCACCAATTGCGATTTCTTGTAAATCGGATTTCGGATAAGAATTACCATCACTAAGAACCATCAACGCCTTGTGATCTGCCATGAAACTAGTAGCACTAAGAGCGTCAGGGAAGTTTTTTCCGCTTGCTATCAATAAGTATTCTGCGTCGACAAACTCTTTGGTTTTTTCCATAACCTTCACTGAAGTTTCGTATCTGTCGTTTCCTTTAAGTCTTTCAATGTTAATATCATTTACAACGGATTTTACGGATTCTTCAATATTTGAACTCAACGCAGTTTCTCCGCCAACAATGTAGATATTTTTTGGTTTTAGCTTAGCAATTTCATCGCTAGTTCTACTGTCCAATTGATCTTTTGACAAAATAAGTGGCGCATTTAACGCCGCAGCAAGTTGACCCGCTGATAAAGCATCAGCAAAGTTAAACCCACTAGCAAGTACAACATTGTCCGATTCATTGAACATCGCTTTTGAAATTTCAATGGAAGTAGCAATCCTGTCTTCTCCTGCAATCCTCGTAACATTTTCAACATTTGCGCTAGACACACCAGCTGGAATCATAAAAGAAATAACCAATGCGGCTAGTGTAAGTTTTTTCAAATTTTTAATAAACATTTTCTCCTCCGATAATTTAATATACTACTATAATACCATAATAACTAATAAATTTATAAAAAATTTTATTATCAAATACTACCTAATTAGCATATTTCCCACGAACATAACTATTGGAAACGCTAATACTAACAAAAAATTCAAAATAGCCCTCACTACACTTTTTTCAATCAAAGAAAAAACAATTCCAATTATTCCTAAAATCGGGCAAATATATACCGTCACTAATCCAATAGGTCTCAGATTCCCTAAGAAATCAAACTGAAAATCCTTCAATATAAAAGCAATTACAAGACACGCAACACCAATGATAAGTGTCCACAAGCTTTGTTCTTCGTTTTGTTCATAAACTCCCTCCTATACTTAACATTATTATACCCAATTTGAGATTTTTTAGATAAAATCGTTCAATAAAAAAGAGTGCAGGATTACCCACACTCTTAAGCACTATTTTAGTTTGTCGTAAGCAGCTTTCTTTTCTTGTTGTTCTTTTTCCCATTTGGCGAGATCATTTTCTATCCATCTGATTTCCATTCTAATTTGATCAGTTTCAGAATCTTCGTAGTTCTTTAAACTTTTAATTCGTTCTTCTCTTTCTTTTTTATACATCTCTTCTCTATTAAGATCTGTTTCTAACGATTTTTTGTCTCTTAATAATTGATCTTTATTTGTTATGTGCTTGTAACGTTCAAAAAATCCAGCATAATCAGAAGATACTCTTCCATAGTTCCTAAAATCATCTGCATTAAGACAGTATATGTCACCATTAGAACCATTTTTCGAGGAATTTCTTGCAATAGCAATTACATCGTATTTGCGATTTAAAAGTTCTCCAAAATGACCAAGGTCAGCTTCTTTTCCATGTATTCGTTCATATTCTTTTTTTGCGTTTTCCATTGCATTATTTTCCCACTCATTCCAATTATTACTATATTTTTCACCAATTATTTTTAATAATTCCTCATATACTGCCTTTCCGTCATTATACCAGTAATTTATTGGATTTTCTTCGCTAGAATATAAATATTCTATAATATTAAATGTATTTTTGTTTGAAGAATAAACATTCCTGTTACAACTTACCATTGTTTTTGCTAATATAGTAAGATTTGTTCCAACCATATCTGCTTTAGCCTTACGTCGAAATTCTTTTAGTTGCTGGGAAAGTTCAAAACTAGCAAATAAGTTGTTATAACTTGTAGCATCCTCAGGTGTCTTCTTAATATCTCCCTTTTTATAATATTCATTAAGAATATCAAGTGCATTTTCGGCATCTTTTTTAAATTGAGGATTAGGATATTCTAATTTTTGTTCAGTTACCCACTCAAAAAATGCAAATGCACCTTCATTTAATCTGTAATCCACCAGTGAAATATCATTATTAACTTCTTCTATTCTTTTATTAATCCTAGCTTTTTGTGCTTTATATGTCTTTTCATATTCTTCATTTTCTTTCTGCATTCTCTTTATTTTTTCTTCAAATTTTTTAATATTTTCTGGATCTTCTTTGTATTTTTTTAATTTTTCTTTATAATCAGCTAATCTTTTCTTAGCATCAGCTATTGTTTTTTCGCCACTATCAATCGAATCCTTTAATCGTCTTTTTGTTATAACTCTATTTATCTCCTTCTCCAAGTCAACATTTTGATTAGATTGTTTTTTATCCAATATCTTTTCAATTTCTTTTTCCAAGTCGACTGATTTACCGATTTGTTTTCCTGATAGAGCTTTTTCCACTTCTTGTTTAATAATCAAATTTTGATAAGCTTGGTTTTTAGCTAAGATTCTTTCGATTTCTTTTTCTAAATTAACATTGTCGTTCTTTTTCTTCTTATCTAATACTTTTTCTATTTCTTCTTCAAGGTTAAATGAAGCTATTTTCGCTCTTTCTTCTGTTGTAATATTCGTCATTATTTTATTCACAACAGTCTTTTCCCCACCAACTATGAACACATTTTTGCCATTCAAATATTTCTTAGCATTTTCTGTCAAGCTATTTGATTGTGTAAGAATGATTGGTGCGTTGTGTTTTTTAGTTAAGCTTACCGCTGACAAGCTATCTGCGAATACTTGTCCACTTGCAAGTATTGCGTTGTTATTCTTGTCAAATGAAAGTTTCGCGATTTCTAGTGCTGTTTCGTATCTGTCTTTTCCAGAAACTCTTCTTCCTTTAAAGCCTTTTAGTGGTAGTTGGTTTTTCCCACCGATTGCGATTTCTTGTAAGTTGGATTGTGGATATGTTAATCCATCACTTAAAACCATTACTGATTTGTGATTTACAAAGAAAGATGTCGCCGCTAGTGCATCTGGGAAGTTTTTGCCACTTGCTATCAACAAATATTCTGGATTGATGATTTCTTTTGTTTTTTCCATTACTTTTTGGGATGTAGAATATCTGTCTTGTCCTTCAAGTCTTGTTACATTTATGTTTGATGATTGTAAGTTTTTGTCAACTCCACTTTTACTGATTGCGTTATCTCCACCTACAACGTAGACTTTTTTCGCTTTCAAACGTTCAATTTCGTTTTTTGTTTTTGAATCTAGTTTATTTTGTGATGATAATAAAAGTGGTGCGTTAAGTGCTGATGCAAGTTGTCCTGCTGATAATGCATCTGCGAAGTTGAATCCACTTGCAAGCACGACATTTTCTGATGTAGTGTATGCTGATTTGGATATTTCTACAGATGTTGTGATTCTATCCTTGCCGGATATTCTTGTAACTTGTTGTGATTTTTCTTGTTGTGTATTTTGTTTGTCAGCATTTACAACTCCAATTGGAAGAACCATGGATAGAGCAAGTGTCGATGCCAAGACTTTTTTCAATAATTTCGTGTTCATTTTCACCTCAAATTAATTGTTTTTGTATGCTTCTAATACTTTTTTGTAGCCTTCTTCTTTTAATGCTTCCTCAACATATCCTCTGATTTCTTTTGTTGGATAAACATTTCTCTTGATAGATTTCATTTTCTTCAACACATCTTCAACTATAATGTTCACATCAGAAGTATTCATTTTTGCTCCAGCAGAATCGGATGTTTGAGCTATTGAATGGAAGATTTTTTCCTTGTCAAAACTTTCAACGCTGCCAAGTTTTTTAAGCACCCATTCGCCTTCTTCACCGAACATTTCATCAAGCACATTAATCTTTGCATCTTCAATTAAATTTGCAACTTTGTTTGGGTCTATATCGTTATCCTTAAAATAATCAAATAATATTTTTGTTAAATCGTTCATAAAATCCTCCTTAAAAAATCAGAGCATCCATTAAAAACGGATGCTCAGCTTGTCTAATTTATCTACCTTAAATAAGGTTATTATTCTATAATTTTAGAAACAACGCCTGCTCCTACTGTTCTTCCGCCTTCTCTGATGGCAAATCTTAATCCTTCTTCGATTGCGATTGGAGTGATTAATTCGATTATGAATTTTGCGTTATCTCCTGGCATTACCATTTCTACGCCTTCTTCTAATGCGATGTTTCCTGTTACATCTGTTGTTCTGAAGTAGAATTGTGGTCTGTATCCTGAGAAGAATGGTGTGTGTCTTCCACCTTCTTCTTTTGTTAATACGTATACTTCTGCTTCAAATTTTGTGTGTGGGTGGATTGTTCCAGGTGCTGCTAATACTTGTCCTCTTTCGATGTCTTCTCTTTGTACACCTCTTAGTAATGCTCCGATGTTATCTCCTGCTTCTGCTTCGTCAAGTTGTTTTCTGAACATTTCTACACCTGTTACTACTACTGTTCTTTTTTCTGTTGTAAGCCCTACGATTTCTACGTTGTCTCCTACTTTTACTTTTCCTCTTTCTACTCTACCTGTAGCTACTGTTCCACGTCCTGTGATTGTGAAGATGTCTTCTACTGGCATTAGGAATGGGTGGTCAACGTCTCTTACTGGAGCTGGGATCCATTCGTCTACTTCTTCCATCAATTTCATGATTTTGTCTCCCCATTCTCCGTCTGGATCTTCTAATGCTTTTAATGCTGATCCTACTACGATTGGTGTGTCGTCTCCTTCGTATTCGTATTCGTTTAATAGATCACGTACTTCCATTTCTACTAATTCGATTAGTTCTGGATCGTCTACTTGGTCTTCTTTGTTTAAGAATACTGCGATTTTTGGTACGCCTACTTGTCTTGCTAACAAGATGTGTTCTCTTGTTTGTGGCATTGGACCGTCTGCTGCACTTACTACTAGGATTGCTCCGTCCATTTGTGCTGCTCCTGTGATCATGTTTTTAACGTAGTCAGCGTGACCTGGACAGTCTACGTGTGCGTAGTGTCTTTTTTCTGTTTCGTATTCTACGTGAGAAGTGTTGATTGTGATTCCTCTTTCTCTTTCTTCTGGTGCTTTATCGATGTTAGCGTAGTCTACGAATTCTCCTGAGCCCATTCTCTTATTTAATACAAGTGTTACGGCTGCTGTTAGAGTTGTTTTACCGTGGTCAACGTGACCTATTGTACCAATGTTAACATGTGGTTTTGTTCTTTCAAATTTAGCTTTACTCATTGCTTCCCTCCTGGAAATTTTTAGTTATTTTTATTATATCACAAACGTTAACAAATTACATTTTTTGGGGGTAATTGTGTTGATTTTCGATTTAAATTTCAGCAAAAATAAAATTCAAATTTAAAAATCTATTTTTTATGTTTTCCTCTTGACCTATGACACTGTGTCACATATAATTTAATTATGACAGAGTGTCATTTTATTTGAGGAGTGATTATATGCCGAAGCAAACTTTTTATAATTTGAGTGAAGATAAGAAAAATTTGATTGATAAGGTTCTGAAAGACGAGTTTTCCTCGAAGCCGTTCAAGGATTGCAATGTAAAAAATATTGTGGATAGGTTGTCGATTGCACGCGGAAGTTTCTATCAATATTTTGATGATTTAAAGGATAGCTACTTCTACATTTTGGATAAGGAAACGAAGGATGTTCATTTGCTTTTTATGTCTGTGCTAAGGCAAAATAACAATGATGTGTTGAAGGCGTTGGATGTGTTTGGCGATGAGGTATGTGATCTGATTTTTGAAGATGGAGAGTATGATTTGTACAAGTTTAGGTATTTGTATTGGAATAGCGAGTTGGAAGATAGCTGGAAGGCTAAGAAGAAGGAATATTATGAGATTTTTCAAAATGATACGGGAGTTAATAAGCTGGAGCTTGTGTATTTTATGAAGGCTACTGTTCACAGTTTGATTGAGAGAAATTTCAAGGAAGGTTGGTCTAGGGATATTTTTTTACAAAAGTATCGTCTGCATATTAATTGGTTAAAGGAAGGGATCAAAAATGAAGATTTTTGAGAGTTTATTTGATGTAATTTATTTGTCAGTTTTGGTGGCTCTTGGTGTTAGATTATTGTTGGAGAAAAACAAGGGCGCAAAATTATTTGGTGTTATGGCGATTGTGCTTGGAGTTGGTGATGGTTTTCATTTACTTCCAAGGGTGATTTCTCATTTGAGTCCAGGAGGTTTTGAGGCTCACGCATCCGCTTTATCATGGGGTCAGTTTGTGACTAGCATCACGATGACAATTTTCTATGTACTTTATTATCATTATTATCGCAATCAAAGTAATGATACGAATAATTCTAAGAAATGGCTGATTTATGGTTTGGCGGCTTTGAGAATTGTTCTTGTGTTGTTGCCACAAAATAATTGGGGAACTGCCAACGGAAATTATATGTTTGGAATTTACAGAAATATTCCTTTCTTGATTATGGGAATTCTGTTGATTATGTGGTCATACAAGAAGAAAGATATGCCTGCGTTTAAGCACATGTGGATTTTGATTTTGTTGTCATTCTTATTCTACGTTCCTGTTGTTTTATTCAGCGATAAAGTTCCTGCAATTGGAGCTTTAATGATGCCTAAAACTGTGGCATATTTCTTGATTGTGTGGTTTGGTTTCAAACATTTTGTGGGTGAATTTGGCGTTAATAATTTGTTTGCAAATTCTATTACGCTTTTGATTATGGGACTTATAGGTGGTGTGTCCTATCGTGAATTCACGAAATTCTACGGTTTTAGCGATGTAACTCATCTTGGCAAAATCCACGTTCACACTTTGGTTCTTGGATTTGTCGTTAGTTTGTTGATGTATTTATTGGCAAAGGATATGAACGATGTAAAATCACTGAAGAAACCTTATGAAATTTATCTTACAGGTCTTACGTTCACAATTGTAAATATGGTTGTGATTGGAATTTACGAAGTGGTTCGTGAGGAAACGGATGTGATTATTCGTGCGGCAATCGATGGAACTTCTGGCATCGGTCACATTATTCTAGGCGTTGGAATTGTGTGGATGTTTGTGAAATTATATAATTTGAAAATAGCAGAGTAATTATGGGAGTAGCTTATGTGAGCTACTCTTTTTGTGTTTTGTGGACTTTGTTTGGGTATATAAGTATTGAAAGTTATTGCAAATATCTGATTTAACAAAAGGAGGATTTTATGGCGAAGAATTTTGAAAAAGCCTGTGTAATTGGCGGCGGCGTGATTGGTTCGTCGTTTACGTTACTTTTTGCTATGGGCAAGATGGATGTTAAAAGTTACAACAGAAGTTTGGAAAGTGAAGCAAAGACTAAGAAGATTATCGAGAAATACGTGGACGAGTTGATTGAGAAGAAGGTCGTTGCTGAGGATAAGGAAACGATTTTATCGAGAATTAGCTATACTACGAACGAACAAGAAGCGATTGAATTTGCAGATATTGTGGAAGAATGTATTCCTGAAAATTACGATGTTAAGAAGGAATTCGTGAAGGTTTTCGAAAAATACGCAAAGCCTGACGCTGTTTTGTGTTCAGCAACATCGGGACTACTAGTGACTAAAATCGCAGAAGATGCTGAGCGTCCCGAAAGAATTTTCGGAGCGCACCCTTACAACCCACCTCATTTGATTCCACTGATTGAGATTTCACAAGGAGAAAAATCTGACCCAGAAACTGCGAACACTCTTCGTGAATTGTTCGTTAGATTGGGCAAGAAACCTATCATCATCAGAAATGAAGTTCCAGGTTTTATAGCAAACAGGCTTCAAGCTGTGGTTATGCGTGAGATGATGGATTTGGTGGACAAAGGTGTCGTTAGCATGGAAGATTGCGAAACTGCGTTGACATTTGGCCCTGCAATTAGATGGGCAATCATGGGTCCTGGACAAATATTTGAACTAGGCGGCGGTGAACACGGACTTCAAGGTTTGCTCGACCATATCGGCCCTTCGATGGAAACTTGGCTAGAAGATGCTGCTACATGGACGAAATTCACAGACGATATTAAGAAGAAAACAGTCGATGGAGTTCACGAAGCAATCAAAAACAGACCGGCGGACATCGGCAACACTCATGAAACTCTTGCAAAATACCGTGACGGAATGCTTGTCGAAATACTAAGACTTCACAAAGATTTTAAAATTTAATGATATAATGTGAAAATCTCCCGAATGTGTTTCGGGAGATTTTTGTGTTTATTGATTATTTTTCCCTAACTATCCTCTCAATTACATGTCTTTTTCAATCTCAAATCCTATCCTAATCTATATTTTTTTACAAAAGCTTCATTAGCTTTCAAGATTTCTTTGTATTCAGTAATCATATTATAAAACGTGGCTTTTTTTAATCCAGATTTATCCAAGAATTCCTTTGAAGAAATTTTATTATTTTCCCAATTTTCATACAATTCTTCCCAATTATTTGGAAAATCAATTTTATTTCTTCCTGAGTTGTTTTTCCTATTTCTAGGAAGCTCGATAATGTTTTTGTTGTTTAAGAGAACAGAGTCTAATATTGTGCTTAGAATAGCTTTATTCATCGGCTGAGATACGCCGTATTTATAGGTGGATTCTATATTAGAAACAACCAGACATTTCCCATTTTCAATAAAATATTTCAGAGAATTGGCGATGTTTGCTTCATTTATTCCGAGGGATTTTAAGCTTCCGATAATTAAAATATCATCATTTATCATCTCGTTTTTTATCTTGTCTAATTCCTGAAAGCTTCTCATGTGTTCGACACTTACACATATGTCTGAATCTTTTTTGTGAATAATTTCCATGATATCTTCAAAAATAGAAATATTTTCTGTTGTTTTGGTGTAAATGTACAATATCACCTCTACTACCTCCTAAAAAGCTTGACCAACTTATTGAATCTAAAACCCAATGCTTGTTCAAGTTCCAATCTGTTCATTTTAATTTGGGACATATCCTTCTTATCTGAATATTTTGCTTCAAATTCAACTGGAAGAGAATTTGCCCAGCTTTCGAGTATTTTCCTAGAGCCTTTGTCAGTTCCTGATGTTATCATTATAACATTTGTTTTAATTATAAAGCATTTGGGTTCATTTTCCCATAGTTTCCTAATTTCTTCTATGGCATCTTTGGAGATGTATTTTGCATGATATGAAAAATCATCATTCCAATTGAGCTCTCTCGCATAATCTGGAAGTTCGTAGCCAAATTCTTTGAATATATCGATTAAAGTTTTGGATGAGATTTGCATCATGTCAGGATAGTAATCATCGGCGATATCATTTGATTTAATCATGTAGTCGATAAGCTTGTCCACTTTTGTAATCATCCTTCTAAGATATTCTCTGTATAAGGAGTTGGTGGCTTTTATTTTCATATTCTTGCTAATTCCATCGTAAGATAGTGGGTCTATGTCAGTTCTAAGTCCGGCATTATATCTCAAAAACGGCATTCTCTTTCGTTCTGGTTCTTCTGGGTCGCTCACGCTATTACTTGCAAAGATAAATAAAGGCTGTTCCTCTCTTTGGCTGATTTCACATTGGCGACTATTTTTGATTTTTTCTTTAAGCCTTGCGTAATAAGGCCCGTCTATTTCATCAATAAAAATCGGAACTCCCTTGTAGGTCCCAAGCATACCATCGATGCATTTTGTTGGTACTGTTTTAACAGAAAATGCTTTTAGCTGTTTATTTGTCATTAATTTTAGAATAAATTCTGTCATAAAACTTTTACCTGTGTTGGAACCTTTGGATGCCAATAATGTGTACAGAGGTAAACTAGATGTTGGGATATTCTTTATATCTGCCACACATCTTATTTTTGCGTGAAATGGTGAAGAAAACAAAATATTTAAAAGCTTGTAGTGGGAATCTCTAACTTTGTCCACATCTCCAACGAAATCTTTCTTGTAATTATCAAAAGCTTCAAATAATAAGTCGATATCATTTTTAACATCTTCTTTTTCGGGATTTAGGTCTAATGATTCTTCATCCAAAAAAGCTTCTTTAGTGTCGAAGTTGAAGGTTAATTTCGGATAATCTTTTTCTATTTCTTTGACATCTATCATTTTTCTTTTTAGTCTTTTTGCATTGACGCTGATTTTATTGATAATATTCGGCAGTATTTCAATGTATCCATTTTTCGAGTTGGTATTTATATTTCGTACAAGCTCTTTGTTCTTCTCCATAATCTTGTCTGCATCAATTGTATATCTGATTTTTTCGTAAACTTCTCCGCTATTTTGTGGTTGTTCTAAGACGATGGTTTTTTGTGTTTTCAGTGCTTGTTTGATTATAGGAATATCTTTTTCTGGATTATCGGTCTTTTTCGATGCTACCACATCTTCTGGTATATCATCTGATAGCCTCCAAGCTGTTTCAAAATCTTGTGCATAAGCAACGTATGCCTCAAAAGTGTCATCCACCTCATAAGCTTCCAGCTGATCGCCCGACCAAGCTCTTCTTGTCATATTAGCAGAGCCTTTGATTACTCTTGTTTGTCCATCATTTGATTTAAGAAGGTAGATTTTTCTGTGATCTATAACATACTTAGGCGATTTTATTAACAAAGATTCTTCTTTCATCATTTGTACCAAATCTTTTTCTGATCTCACAGCATCAGCTGCCATTTCTGACAATCGCATGTTTTCTGCAAGTAAATAAGCTTCTGCTGTAAGCTCATGAAGTTCGCTGTCTCGTCTAGTCATAAACCTTCCTCCAAGGATAATTTCTCCATAGTCAAACATCTTCATAATTTTATTTACAAATTTAATGTCATAAGAAAAATTAATAGCCCTAATTTCATTGAATCCGAAAAACAACTCATCCACATCTTTATAGCTAATGTCTTTCAGCTCAACATGATATATCTTGTGCTTCGTACCTGATTCAGCTTTTTTACCATTTCCATCAAGAATTCTTAGATTTTCAATATTTGTACCAGTATCAAATATGTTTAATTGATTCATAAATACCTCCAATTTGTTAGTCTAAAAAAACACGACTATTGTTAGACTAATTATACCCCTATTCTAATATTAATCAACCATTTTTAGACTATTTGGATTAAAAAAATCCTCCGACATTATTTTTGGAAAATCAATTAAAGTTCGGAGGATTTTTGTGTTTATTGATTATTTTTTTGAGTTAAATTTTTGAATTAACAAGATATTTTCATTTCTGAGATAATTTTTCCCACTCTTCACGTGTAACACCGTATTTCATACTGTCGTAATATGTGCCGTTCCAATATCGAACTTTCCTGATTCTTGCCTCTTGTATGAATCCGATTTTTTCTGCAGCCTTCATCATTCGTGGATTGCCGCTAAAAGTAGTCAGTCCTAGATGTTCGATTTGTGGATTATCATTGAACACTTCGCTTGTCCACAATTTGAGGGCTTTTGTTCCTATGGATTTGTTCCAGTAATTTTCGTCGTAAATCACAATCCCTATCTCCATCCATCTAGTTTTCTCATCAACCCAATTTTTAGATACCATACCAACGACAACACCGTCTACTAATATAGCTCTGCAATTGGGTTGTTGAAGATATTTCCAAATACCAGATTTTTCAAATGACTCTAAGCTTTCATAATGAACATAATCTTCAAAATACGGTCCGTTGAACTTGTTCCATTCGGGTGATTCTTCGCAAAATCCATCTCTCCATATCTTTTCCTTGTACTTATCATCAAATCTCTCTAATTGTATTTTCATCTTCTCTCCTTTGCACCCATTACCCCCAGTATTTCTGATCCACTGTCCTATATCTGATGGCTTCCATCAAATGCTTTGCTTCAATGTTTTCTTTTCCGTCCAAATCAGCGATTGTGCGTGATATTTTGAGGATTTTGTCGAATGATCGGGCGGAGAATTTGTATTTGTCGAATGCCAACTGTATGATGGAGTTTAGCTCATCGTTTAATTTGCAGTATTTTCTAATTTGTCGGGTGTTCATTTGTGCGTTGGTTGTGATGTTTTCTTTTTCGAAGCGTTGTTTTTGGATTTCTCGTGCAGCTTCGACTCGTTTTTTGATTTGTTCTGATGTGTCGCACTTTTCATCTGTTGTGAGTTCGTCTAATTTTACTGGCGAAACTTCGACATGAATGTCGATTCGATCGAGTATAGGTCGGCTAACTTTGTTGAGATAGTTTGCGATTTGATTTTGTGAACAAGTGCATTCGTGGTTAGGATCGCCGAAGTATCCGCACGGACACGGATTCATTCCTGCGACAAATAGGAAATTTGCAGGATATGACAAGGACGCGTTGACTCTTGTTATGGTTATGTTTTTCGTTTCGAGTGGTTGGCGCAACACTTCTATTGTCGATTTGGAAAATTCTGGAAGTTCGTCCAAGAACAATGCTCCATTGTGAGCGAGGCTTATTTCCCCTGGTTTCGGAACTCTGCCACCACCTATAAGGCTGACTTGGCTTGCTGTGTGGTGAGGCGAGCGAAACGGTCTTGTGGTTACGATATTTTTCTCTCCGAGTAATCCTGCTACGGAGTAAATTTTCGTGGTTTCCATTATTTCATCGAAGCTCATGTCAGGCAAAATCGTGCTGAGTCTCATTGCAGACATTGTTTTGCCGCTTCCTGGTGGCCCAATCATCAACAAATTGTGAAATCCCGCCGCAGATATTTCCATCGCTCTTTTGAGAAATTTCTGTCCTTTTATATCCGAAAAATCGACGTCGTATTGTATTTCTTTTTGCATGATGTCAATATCATCCAGAATTTTAGTTTCTTGTTCACCATTCAAAATCCTGATGATTTCATCCAAACTTTCCACACAAACCTTCTCAATTCCTTTGACCATGCTGCATTCTTGTGCATTTTGTCTTGGTATGTAAACTCTTTCGTATCCCAAATCTTTCAGTGACAACACCATGCACAACGACCCATTTACTGGATTCAATCGTCCGTCCAATGATAGTTCGCCGATGAACGCCCATTTATCTGAAAAATCTTCCACAACTCCCATTGATTGCAAAATAGCCATCGCAATCGCAAGGTCTAGTTGAGATCCTTCTTTTCTCAAATTTGCAGGTGCCAAATTAATCGTGATACGTTTCACAGGAAATCTGATTCCAGTGTTTTCAATCGCAGAGCGCACTCTTTCCTTGGATTCTTTTATAGAAGCGTCGGGAAGACCTACAATGTTAAACGAACGCAGACCATTCGCAAGGTCGCATTCGCATTCCACGACATACCCGTTCAACCCTTCCAAACAACACGTGTTTACTTTCGAATACATAATTTCTCCTTGTTACCTAATTATTAATGTGATTTCTATCGAAAAATGGACAACGCAATCCTATACATTGGTTGTTGTGCTTAGACCATTTACACACAATGTCACTAGATTCCATATTAACGCCCAAGTTTTCATTGGCAAATTGTATTGCATCTAATATTGATATATAGGAATCTCTCTTGCAACAACGAGGGCCTCCGACTTCTCCTATAGATTCCAACGCTTTGGAAGTCATTTTGTTCGCCATTCCCCAAGTATTCTTTGCAAGTGGAGATGAACCTGTGACAATCGACATAAAAATCCCTGCGCTAATTCCAGCTCCACACGCTCCCCAAAAACCGCACGTTCCACCAGGCACTTGTTTGCCGCGAGTTCTCATTTCCTTCAAACTTTTGTTCAAATTAATATCTCCTCCAGCATTTTTGAACGCTGTCAAAAGCGCCGCACCGACCATAATGTGATGTTCTGGGCCGTGCATATGACAAAAAGATTCGTCCATCATTTGATCCATAATTTCGATTGGATTTTTCGATGTAGAATTCTTGCAAATCCCCCAAATCACATCCATTCCATCTGTGTGACAATCGTTACACACGAAGTGACCATCGACACATCTCGTATTGCTGAGTTCTTTTTTGTGACAGATTGCACACTCCATTTCAACCGATTCGTCCAAATATTCTAACGGTTTCCCGCACAACAGGCATTCATCATTCATATTTACAACCCCTTATAATTTATTATCTATATTATATCACTATAATATGTTTAAATAAAAAAACGGTGCAGACAAATCTACACCGATACAATATTTTTATTCTTGAGATTTTTTCACGATTTCTTGTACAACTTCGTCCTTTTCGAAAGCTTCCGAAACTCTCTTGATATTTGGATATTCTTTCCAAGATTTTGGAGTCATTTCACTCCAACGAGTAAGAATATAAACGTAAGCATCTAATACTGTTTTCTTATTTTTATAAACGTGATCGCCTTCTCCAATTAACTTATCCAAATGAGTCATCATTTTGTCGATATTTTCAAATGATTTTTGTTTGATTTTATCAATCTCTGCTTCGTCAGTTGATGTCGTCAAGCCAGCTGGTACGAACAACGCTTCAAATGCTGGATGGAAATCTCCAGTCATAAAAGCCATGATTTCATCGAATTGGAACTTATCTTCAGGAGATTCGTCAGCTCCCAAATCTTTTTCAGGGTATTTGTTCAAAATGTAGCGAAGAATTGATGCCAATTCGCTTCTCACAACACCTTCTCCAATGTCTAGTGCTGGAACTGCTCCCAACGGATTGATTTTTCTGTATTCATCTGTTCCAAGTTGTACCTTTTCTACTTCGTAATCTGCGCCTGCCCATTCCAAAGCAATCCAAGAAGCAACCGCGCATGTGCCTGGTGCGTAATATAATTTCATAACATTCCTCCTTTTGTTTCGTCGTAAATTGTATACCCTTTATTCTTTTTTAATAATCAAATTGATTGGGCAAATTTGAAAACTTGTGTGACAAATTTCTCGGATAAATTTTTGAAAATTCAAATTAATGTGCTATAATAATCACAGAGTGTTTAACACGAAGGGGTACACCACCGCGGGTGTAGGTTTCCTTCGTGTTATTTTTTTTAGGGGGTGAAATATGATTACTGTAAATTCTGTCAAATATCCATTCGAAGAAAATTCTTCTTTGAGAAAAGTTCTTGAAGATTTGAACTTCAATGTGGAGTTAACGGTTTGCGAAGTGAACAAAAACCTCGTCAAAAAAATCGACTACGATAATTTTATCGTCACTGATAACGACGAAATAGAGGTGTTTTCATTTGTTGGAGGAGGTTAAAATGCAGGAGATTTTTAAAAGACAAATCCCCGAACACACAGACATTTTCAGAAAATCCAAAATTCTGATCCTTGGCTGTGGCGGTTTGGGTACCAATTCATGCTTTTTACTCGCAAAATCAGGCATTGGCAACATCAAAATCGTGGACTACGACACAGTTGAATATTCCAATTTAAACAGACAAATCTACAGACCAACTGATGTCGGCAAGTACAAGGTCGACGCATTCAAGGAAATTTGCTATGAGTTCTTGCCGTTCGCAAATATATCTGTTGAAAATATCAAAGTTACTGAAGACAACATCGACGAATTGACCGAAGGCTACGATATCGTAATCGAGGCGTTCGATGACGAATACGCAAAGTCATTGGTGTTGGAGCATTTTATCGGAACTGACAAAAAACTAATATCGGTGTCTGGAATTGGCGGCGTGAAAAAATTAGATATGAAAATTAAAAAAATGAACAACATTGTAGTTTGTGGCGATTTTGAAACGAAAACAGACATCGGCTTGTACTATCCAAATGTGATGATGGCTGCAAGCACACAAGCTATAATCGCACTTAATTGGTTATTGGAGGAAAATAATGGAAGATAAATTGATTTTGGGTGGCAAATCTTTTGACTCGAGATTTATACTTGGATCTGGAAAATACGATCCCAACCTTATCAAAGCTTGCGTGGAATCTGCAGGCTGCGAGATGATTACTGTGGCACTTAGACGTGCAAATACAGACGATACGAAAAATATTTTGAATTTTATCCCAGAAAATGTGACGATAATTCCGAACACTTCTGGAGCGAGAAACTCAGACGAAGCGATTAGAATTGCAAGACTTGCGCGTGAAATGGGCTGCGGCAATTTCGTGAAAATAGAAATCATGCGTGACAGCAAGTACTTACTTCCAGACAACGTAGAAACGTTGAAAGCTACGAAAGTTTTGGCAGACGAAGGATTCGTCGTTATGCCTTATATGTATCCAGATTTGAACTTCGCGAGAGATTTGAAAGAAGCTGGTGCAAGTTGTATCATGCCATTGGGCTCTCCGATTGGATCCAACAAGGGACTTGCAACCAAAGATTTCATCCAAATCATCATCAACGAAATTGATTTGCCAGTGATTGTGGATGCAGGAATCGGCAAACCATCACAAGCGTGTGAAGCTATGGAAATGGGCGCAAGTGCAATCATGGCGAACACTGCCATCGCTACAAGCGGCGACATCAACAAAATGGCAGAAGCTTTCGCACTAGCAATCAAAGCGGGAAGACTAGCTCACATCGCAAAACCGGGCAGAGTTTTGGAAACGGGTGCTGACCCTTCATCTCCACTCAGAGATTTCTTTAAGTAGGCGACAAATGGAAGAATTCAAATATTTTAACAATATGCAAGACATTCATTCGGACATTTACGATAAATTATCCGAAAAATTATCTGACGTAAAATCCGTAAATGTAACAGCTGATGATGTTAGAAGAACTTTGGGAAAAATAAAAAACAACGAAGCATTGGACCATTTTGATTATTACAATATGTTGAGTGATGCTGCAATTGATTTTATAGAAGAATTGGGAGAAATCTCACAAAAACTAAGACTACAATATTTTGGAAACAACGTGTATTTGTTCAGCCCTCTTTACATCGCAAATTATTGCGAAAACAGCTGCAAATACTGTGGATTTAGAGCGAAATCAGATATCGTCCGTGCGAAACTTACCATGGATGAAATAGAATCTGAAATGAAACAAATGAGACGTGAAAAAATCGAAGACGTTTTGATTCTAACAGGTGAATCGCAAAAATACTCCTCGGTGGATTATATATGTGACGCCGTAAAATTGGCGAAGAAATATTTCCGTGTAGTTAGCGTTGAAGTGTACCCTACAAATGTCGAAGATTACAAGAAACTTCACGAAGCAGGGTGTGATTTCGTCACAGCTTTCCAAGAAACATACAACCCCACAAACTACAAATTCTACCACCCAACTGGACACAAATCTTGCTTTCCTTATAGATTAGACACACAAGAACGCGCAATCATGGGAGGAATTCGAGGCGTAGGATTCGGGGCATTGTTCGGACTTTCCGATGGAATTGAAGACTGTTTTTGTTTGGGAATGCATGCAAATTTATTGCAAAAAAAATACCCACACGCAGAAATCAGCATATCATTTCCACGAATCAGACCAACAAAAAACGAAGAAGATTTGAACATAAAAGAAGTTCCTGAGACAAAATTGATGCAATTTATAATCGCAACCAGAATCTTCTTACCATTCGCGCAAATCACAATCTCAACCAGAGAATCCAACGAGTTTCGTAACTTGTCACTATTAATGGGAGCTACCAAAATCTCCGCAAGTGTCGACACAGGAATAGGAAGACGTAATGATGAAAAAGATAAAGGCGACGAACAATTTTTAATCAACGACACACGAACAGTCGACCAAGTAGAACGTGACTTGGCAAAGTACAATTTGTATCCCGTATATAGCGACTACATTGATGTGTAGAATTTTATATCTTAAAAAAACAGAAAAGATCAAATCATATGAACAAACATTGATAAATACACAATATTGGTATTAAAAAGAAAATTAAAAAAAGCATCTACAGAATGTATTACAAGCTATATAATATAAGTGTAAGTTAAAGAAAAAACCTTAATCCATAGCCACCCGACAAGATTAAAAGTTAGGGGGTGGCTTTTATGGAAAGGTTAAAAAATTCCACAAAAAAAGCAATTCAAAAAACTTTAAAAGTAATTAAATTAATAACCCCAATTATTGATTTAATATTAAAAGTTTTAGAATTTCTGAAATCTTTGGAAAGTTAGGGTAAAACCTAACCTCTCTACACCTTACAAAATTATAATACTATAAAGGAGATTAAAAAGCAAGTGGACAACAAAGACATAACAATCTAACTTCTAAGTTATTTAGTATAATTTTAAAGAAAAGAAATACAAGAACGAAGGTTAATACCAATATGAAATTACATCATTCTCAAACTTATAAGTTCAATCTATTTTTTGTTATTAATATCTTTTGTTTATTTCCATTCTAATCCTCCTTGCAATAAAAAAAGAAGTAGATTTTTTCTCTACTTCTCCAATTTATATTTTATTTTTCCTTGTATTTTTCTATAACTTTTTCTACCTGTTCTTCAAGCTCTTCTCTGTCTGGTATATATAGGGTGTATTTTGATGCGAATATTTTATTTGATAAGTTTCCTAATGCGTATTCTGCTTGTACCCCGTCCTTATCTGTACACAATATTATTCCTATCGGCTCATTGTCCATCTCATCATTAACTTCTGATTTATAATAATTGAGATACATATTGATTTGACCCACTGCTTCTGGCATTAGCTTGCTTGTTTTTAGTTCGATTAAGACATAAGACCTTAAAATCTTATTGTAAAATACCATGTCCACATAATAATGGGTGTTTCCTAGGGTTACTCTTTGTTGGCTGCCTACATACATAAAACCCTTGCCAAGTTCTAGCAAAAACTTTTCAATATGATCAATAAGCGCTTTTTCCAAATCACTTTCCATCATTGGTTTTTCTTCAGGCAATCCTAAAAATTCAAAAACATAAGGGTCTTTTACGAGGTCAGATGCCTTATTTATTTCATTGCCCTTTAAGGCTAGGTCTAGGACTTTTTCTTTGTTCTCTTCTCCTGATGATAAGAGCAATCTTTCAAAAAGCGATGTTTTAATTTGTCTTTTAAGTTCTCTTACTGACCAGTTTGCGTTGATACTTTCTTTTTCATAAAAACTTCTTTTTTTCTCATCGCTGATGGATAAAAGCTCACAATAATGAGACCAGGTCAATTTTCCAGACAGTGTCTGGAATATTGGATATGATAAATACAGGTTTCTCATATTAAATAAATTAGACTTAGAAAATCCTTTACCATACTCCTTTGTAAGTTGTCTAGATAAGTCATTTATAAGCTCTCTCCCATACTCTGCTCTTTCTGAATGATCTTGCTCATCTTCTACAATGATACGTCCAATCTCCCAGTAAGTTTGCACCAAAATATTATTGACTTCTCTTGCAACTTCATTTCTTGCCTTATCCATTAATGTTTTTATACTATTAAAAACATCATCATGAACTCTATCTATATTGTTTTCGTTATTCATACAAAGCACCTCTTTGACCTCTTAATTGCTATAATTATATCATAAATATTGTTAAATGATTTTTTATATCAACTTCTAAGATTGCGTCTCTTGTTATTAGCCTATAAGTTCTTTCTTTTCTCCTTTTATCATCTAATGATGTTGTTGGCAAACCATAATCTCAACCAGATAATCCAACGAATTTCGTAACTTGTCACCTTAATGGGAGCTACCAAAATCTCTGCAAGTGTAGACACAGGAATTGGAAGACGTAATGATGAAAAAGATAAAGTCGACGAACAATTCTTAATCAACGACACACGAATAGTCGACCAAGTAGAACGTTATTTGACGAAGTACAACTTGTATCCTGTGTATGGCGACTACATTGATGTGTAGAATTTAAAACCAGCGTTTTATAAAATAACGCTGGTTTTTTTGATTTATTTATTAAGTTGTTCTTCAACCTGTTTTGATACTGATTTTTCTCCACCTATTATAGTTATCATTGATTCATTTTTTGTCAGATATTCTTTAATTTCTGATGATAGTTCGTCTTTTGCACTTAATACTAATACCGCATTTTCTTTATCTGCGTATGGAGCTGACACTAAACTATCTGCAAAGTTTTCTCCACTTGCTATTATAAATTTATCTGATTTGTTCATCAATTTTGCAATTTTAAAACTTGTTTCGTAGCGATTATCTCCCGCAATTCTTTCAACTTTTGATTTAGTAATAGTTTTTATATCATTAAAAGTTTTATTTGAGATTGATTTTTCTCCTCCAGCTACGTTTATTTTTTCCAATTTTAATTTACTTAATAGTTTTATAACTTCAGAATCAATCGTATCTTTTGCTACAAGTAATATTGGTGTATTATCTCGGTTAGATAAATTGGTTATTGCCAATGCATCTGCAAAGTTTTCTCCACTTGCTATTTGCAATTTATTAGAATTTGACTTATGGATAACTTTTTCTGCAATTTTTAAGCTTGTTTTATATCTGTCTTTACCAGCTATTCTAGTTAAAGAATATTTATTATTCTTTAACTTGTCTAATACTTCTACTTTAATAGAATTTTCTCCGCCTATTATAATAACATTCTTAGCCTTTAACCTTTTAATTTCATTTAATGTATCTTTTGAAATTTCATCTTTGGATGTGTATAATATAGCTGCTCTTTCATTTTTGGCTAAAGGAGATGCTGAAATTGTATCAGAAAAAGTTTCTCTATTAGCTATAATAACTGTATCTGTACCATTAGGGTAAGTTTCTTTTGATACTTCAATAGCTGTTAGTTCTCTATTTTCCCCAGATATTCTGTTGATATTTTTAGTTGTTTTTGAACTATTACTTTGGCTGACATTTGGATTTTCGAAATTTTTAGAGTTTTCTTTTAATTTCCATTTTCTTAGTTTTATATTATTTTTGTTATCGGCTTTAACAAAATCAAGAGCTTTTCTATAGTTTGCGGTTGATAAATTCTCGTTTAATTTTTTTAAATAATCTGAATCATTCAACTCGTCGATAGCCCTTGAATTTTCAACTATAGAGTTCTTCACTACAACTCCAAATCCATTTTTTGTTTTTTTAGATTTTCCTGTTATTTTTACTAAGGAATTCTTGCTGTAAAAATTATCGAAATTTTTTCCTGTTCCTGTAGACCTTCCTGCTAGTTCCCCAACATCAGTTGTAGGAGAAGTTGAATTTAGGTTTACACTAGAGTAATTGTTAAAAATAACGCCTGATTGGTATCCGCATAACCCACCTATAGATACTTTATTTAATAAACTATCTGCTGTTATATTGCCTTTTGAATAACTGTTAAATAGCGCTCCAAAAGCATTGATTCCAACAAGTCCTCCAGCATAAATATCTTTCGATTCTCCTTTTGCATCAATTTGAATTTCTGCAGATGAGTTTATTATACTAGACTTCAATGATTGCCCTGCAATTGCTCCTATATATTGTTGCGTTCTCATAGATTTTGAATGTATTTTTCCGTTAACATTTACATTATCAATAAAAGCGCCATTTTGTATTCCACCTGCAACAGCTGCGACAAATACTCTATCTTCAGATAAAATTGTATTATATATTTCAAAATCTTTAATGTTTAAATTATAAACCTTTCCTCCATCTATTACTGAAAAAAGAGCCGCAAATCTGTATTGGCGAGGTGTTTTTTCTGAACCAATCTTCATATTTGAAATAGTATGATTGTTCCCATTAAAATCTCCTTTAAAAGGATGTTTACCTTGAGATCCTACCACTGTCCATTCTTTTGTAAGTTTAATATCTCTATTTAATTTTACGTATTTATCAGCATAGTTTTCCTCTTCATTAACTGACCTTGCAAAATCTAGAAATTGATTTTCATTATCTATTATAAATGGATCATCTTTAGTTCCTTTACCTTTTTCAAATATATTATAATTTAGCTTTGAATAGTCTGTTATATCATTTATCTTTGATTTTTCTACCGCTTTTAATAAAGCCTCTTTTAATTTATTGTTTTTGATATCAGATATTTTTTCTTTTTTATTAATTATTTTATCAATTTCTTCTTTTGTAACTCTTCCTTCAAGAGTCTTAATGTCTATGATATCACCTTTTTTATCGAATTTAACTTTTACAACTAATGATTTATCTTTACTTCTTCCGTAAAAATCACCTTCATTTATTCCTTCTTTAGAATTCATTTGAAGTTGTTTTATAAGGTTTTCTGTATTTATATCATAAACTACCGATGTCTTTTTGTCAGAAAAAACAGGAAAATCTGATGAGTTTGTCCATTCGAAAATATTTTCAGCTAGATTTTCATCTTTTTTCCAGTAATCTTTTGAACGGCTTCCTTTTTTTAAATTGATTCTAGATTTCTTAAGATTAGAATTTAGTATATTAGCAAGACTACTCGACATTTCTGACTTTGTCATTCCCTTTAAATCCATACTAACACTACCTTCATATGCCATTCCTTCGTCGCTTACACCACTACCTTTAACCATCCATCCAATAGGAACAGAAGGTTTTATAATGTTTTTATTCTTAGTAGCATTATCAGTAATTAGGACAGAATCCTTATCATAATAGCTTTGGAAAGTTAATCCAATTCCAGTTACCCATCCTGTTATCGCCCCAATAAAACCAGTGTAACAATCGCTAATAATATCATTTGTAGAATAGCAGTTTGAAATAGTTCCTGCATTTACACCACAAATTCCACCTAAAGCAGTGCTTCCTTCTTTTGTAACTCTATTTGCATTTGCTGATATATTACCTTTAGAATAGCAATTGAAAATAAGACCTCTGTTAGAAAGAGCCATGATTCCTCCACCTTCAGCAAGCCCTCCATCAGATTCTACTCTTATATCAATATCGCTTTTTGAATTTACTATTTTTTGTCTAATTCCATTTGAAACAACTCCCCCTACAAAAATATTTGATTTTGCATGAGTAGTTTTCCCAATTAATTTACCAGTAACTTCTATGTTATTAATAGTTGAACCATTAGCATATCCTGCTAATGCACCAACATAAAGCGCACTGTCTGATATTAAATTAAAATCAACATCTATTTTTAAATTTTCTATGTAGCTATTAGCTCCTAGCACTCCAAATAGCCCATAAAAAGCAATTTTTTTATCTTTTTCTGATGGATCTTTGTGTAAATTATCTTTGCTTCCAATTTTTAATCCACTTATTTTATGATTTTTACCATCAAAATGACCATTAAAAGCGTATTCTCCCAATCCTACAGGAACCCAATCATTATTTAATTCAATGTCACTAGAAAGCTCAACATACTTATCTTTGTAATCTTGTGTTTTTGATAAACTATGGGCAAATTTTATAAGCTGATCTACATCATTAATTTTATAAGGATCTTCTTTTGTTCCTTTTTGTCCTTTAAATAATTCATCTACAGTTATTGTTTTTTCATTAACCTTTTCTGTATGATTGTCTTCATGTGTAGATGGATTTTCATTGCCATCCTGCGGCTTTTCATCCTTGTTAGTAGAGTTTGAAACAGCATCTGGTTTGTTATTAGTTGTTTTCTCATTCAAATTCTGCTCAAACTTGCTCTTACTAAAGTCATTTTCGTTATTTGCTAAACTTTCAAAAGGAATCATACTTGTCGTCATAACTCCCGCAAGAAATAGCGCCATTATTTTTTTCTTATCTAATTGCATAATATCTCCCTTCGAGTAAAAATAATAATCGTTATCATAGATAACGATTATTATTTTACATTTAAATTATTTTCTTGTCAATAACAATTAATGCGAAAAATCGATTGTTTCTTTATATCATAAGTTAATTGACAATTTACGTCTTATTCAATACACTTTAATTATAATTATTTTGAGGAGGGGTTTATTTGAAGATAAAAACTCACAAGCTTGTTCAATGTGCAGTGCTTGCTGCATTATGTTTCATCACGTTCACTTATTTGCAAATCAAGGTTCCTGTTCCGGGTGGAGATTTCACATCAATCCATTTTGGTAACGTGTTCTTGGTTTTGGCAGCGCTTTTACTCGGCGGGCTTTACGGTGGACTTGCTGGTGCTATCGGAATGACTATTGCAGATATCATGGATCCTGTGTATATTTTGGTTGCTCCGAAGACTTTCGTGTTGAAGTTGTGTATTGGTTTGATTGTGGGGGCAATCGCTCACAAATCCAAGAAAATCAACGAATCAAACGACAACAAATACATTTTGAAGTGGGCTGTTATCGCTTCATGTGCAGGGATGTTGTTCAACGTGTTCGCTGATCCATTTGTAGGTTATTTTTATAAATTATATGTCTTGGGTCAACCACAACAAATAGCATCTGCATTGGCGAAAATCAGCGCGGGTGTAACTTTCTTCAATGCTGTTGTGACTGTTATCGTTGCAAATATTTTGTACATGGCAGTACGTCCAGTGTTGAAACACTCACATTTATTGGATTAAAAAATGCGTCAGATTACTCTGACGCATATTTTTATTGACACTTCAAACAAAAAATATTACAATCAAGTTAGAAAGTAGGAAATTCTAACTTGAGAGGTGATAATATGTTAGTTGAACTTAAAGCAAAGTCGCAAGTGACAATTCCAAAAGATATTGTGAATTCTCTTGATTTGAACCAAGGTGCCCAGTTTGAAGTAATGGAAGAAGACGGCAAGATTATTTTCGTCCCTGTGGCTGTATATCCAGAACGTGTGATTGAAAATTTAAAAAAATCCGTTAAAGAACTAAAAGTTTCGATTGAAAATGGCGACCAACCTGTTTTTGACAATATTGATTCTCTTTTTGAAGAGTTGGACAAGTAATGAGCTACAAAATAACTTACATAGATTAAATTAAAAAATGCGTCAGATTTTACTCTGACGCTATTTTTATCTGAAAAGTTCTGAATGCGATCCGACTCTGTTTAAGATTAAAACAAGAATATCATTTCTTATTTCATAAATCAAAATCCAATCTGGTTCTATGTGACATTCCCTAGTATTCTTGTAATTGCCAATAAGACTGTGATCCCTGTATTTTGTATCCAAAGTTTGTCCATCAGCTAAAAGTTCTATCACTTCAAATAGTTTTTCGATATTTTTATTCTGTTTTTTCGCAATTTTTACATCTTTTTTGAATTTACTAGTGAACTTAATTTCGTATTTCATATTTCAAGAGCTTTTTTCAATTCTTCGATACTTACGTATCCTTCGATTGTTTTGTCGTCTGCGATTTTTCTTCCTTCTTCAATCGCAAGTTTTGTTTCATCGTTTACAGAATCGATTTTCAAATCGAATGGGATTCCATTTTCCCTTATTGATGTTCTCAAAAACATATTTATTGCCGTTGTCATATTAAGCCCCAACTCTTGAAAAATATTTTCTGCTTTTTCTTTAATTTCTTTATCAGTTCTAATATTTAAATTAACAGTTGACATAATAGACCTCCTTATAAATATATTCTAATCCATTTACGATAAAACATCAACATTTATTCGTGTAATGTCATTACGTTGTCATTACCCTATCGCTATAAACACGATTGCAAGTATCAATGCTAATAGTCCTATAAGGATGCATTTTCTACAAGTAGATATTCTTTTCAATATCATTTCTTGTTCTTTTTTGGTAAATTTTCTGTTGTTTTTTCTCATCAAGATTCTATCCAACGCTACTGGTTGGCGATTATTTTGTGAGATAGTTTGCCACACTTTTTCTGAGTTGACGTTTTTTCTAATCTTGGCGATTGCCAATATTCTCGATATTGAATAAATTCCATAAATGAGTGCTATCGCAAATATTCCTAAAAACACATAGCCTACTATTTTCATTCTATCATCTCCTTTATGATTAGTATAAATGAGATTTCGATTTTACTCAACTAACACGCATTGCTCTGAATGAATTCAAAATAGCAAGCACTGTAACTCCGACGTCTGCGAAGATTGCAGCCCACATGTTTGTAAGTCCAAGTGCCGATAATATTAGCACAATTATTTTCACACCGATTGCAAAATACGCGTTTTGTTTTGCGATTTTGAGTGTTTTCTTGGAGATTTTGATTGCTTGGGCGATTTTCGTTAGCTCGTCTGTCATGATTACGACATCACTCGCTTCAATTGCCGCATCGCTTCCGATTTGTCCCATGGAAATTCCGACATCACTGAGTGCAAGCACTGGCGCATCGTTGATTCCGTCACCTACGAATGCCACTTTTCTTCCTTTTTCTATCAATTTCTTTACAATTTCAACCTTATCTTGTGGAAGTAGCTTGGATTTGTATTCGTCAATTTTAAGATTTTCTGCGACTGATTTGGCTACAGAATCATTATCACCAGTTAGCATGTATGTTTTTTTGATGCCGACATTTTTCATATCAACAATTGCTTGTGCGCTGTCTTGTTTGATTTCGTCGGCGATTCTGATATATCCCGCAAATTTTCCATCAATTGCAACGTAGACAACAGTGTCTGTAGTGTCAATCGGTTCAAATTCAACATCTTTTAAAAGCTTAGCATTTCCTGCTAGGATTTGTTTGCCATTTATCACGGCATTTATTCCTTGTCCTGCGATGTTTTCTGCAGATTCCAAGTTCAAATATTCTTTGTTTCCATAATAATCAATAATCGATTGTGCGATTGGATGGTTGGATGATTTCTCAGCGCTCGCAACGTATTGGAGCATTTCTTCATCTGAAAATCCAACTGATTTCGCTTCTACAACTTTGAACACACCTTGTGTCAATGTTCCAGTTTTATCCATCACAACGGTATCTGTTTCTGCAAGCTTTTCGATGTAGTTACTTCCCTTAACCAAAATCCCTGCCTTGCTGCTCGCACCAATTCCTGAGAAAAAGCTCAATGGAATGCTGATTACAAGTGCGCAAGGACACGAAATTACAAGGAATGTCAATGAACGATACAACCATGTTTGGAAAGGTTGTTTCAATATCAAAGGCATCAATATCGCAAGCGCCGCTGCGACCAATACTACAACAGGAGTGTATACTCTTGCAAATTTCGTGATGAATTTTTCTTGTTTACTTTTTTGGCTGGATGCATTTTCCACCAAATCCAAAATCTTCGTCACTGCAGAATTTTCAAAATCCTTCGTAACTTTCGCATTCAAAACCTTGTCCATCACGATGTATCCCGACAAAAGCTCTTCGCCTTTTGCGACAGTAATTGGAACACTTTCTCCAGTCAACGCCTTCGTGTCAACCATAGAGCTTCCATCTACTACCACGCAGTCCAACGGAACTTTCTCGCCCGGTTTGACTACGATAATATCTCCCACATTCACATCGTAAGGATCCACCTTATCGTAACCATCTTCTGTTTTCAAATTCGCAAAAGTCGGTGCAATGTCCATCAATTCCTTGATAGAATCACGAGATTTCCCAACGGCCTTGTCTTGGAAAATCTCCCCGATTTGATAAAAAAGCATAACCGCAACACCTTCGGCGTATTCTCCAACGAAAAACGCACCCAAAGTTGCAATCATCATCAAGAAATGTTCGTCAAATAACTGACCGTTTTTCAAATTCAAAAACGCTAACTTTATTACTGGAATTCCCACAATCAGATAACTAACAGCGAAAGCCGCAAGTCTTGCGTGAGGTTCTTTGATAAAAAATCCGATTGCAAAAAATACCGCCGAAGCTATCGTTAATTTTATTTCCTTATTCATTATTTTACTTCAACGTAAGGCTCAATTGATTTGATAATGTCTTTTGCTTGCGCCAAAACAGTATCAAACTTGTCATCTTCTACATCCAACACCATTTTTGTAGTGATAAAATTCACAGTAACAGAATTTACTCCGTCCAATTCCTTGATTTTCTCTTCCATTTTTGCTGCACAATTTGCACATCCCAAATTTTCTAATGTGTATCTTCTTTTCATAACTTTCTCCTTTTTATTTTTTTTATTTTTCTAAATTATTTCTCGTTATTCTTGCACGTGTACTATCGCAATGTCGAAGATTTCTTTCACATGATCATCCGAAATCGAATAATACACAACTTTTCCTTGACGTCTAGTCTTCACAATGTTGCTTTGTTTCAACACTCTCAATTGGTGGCTAATTGCAGACTGACTCATATCCATCACAGCTGCAATGTCGCACACACACAACTCTCCGCTTTCCAACGCCATCAAAATCTTCACCCTCGTTTGATCACCGAATATTTTGAACATATCGGACAAATCGGCGATCAATTCGTCATCTGGAAGCTCATTGATAGCTTTTTTTACATTATCCTCGTGAATTAGCGTTACTTCACATTTCTCATCGTTGAATTTATCTATATCTATCACATCCTTTATATGAACATATGAATACTTGTTCATTTGTTAATTTGATAATATCACCTTATTGTATTTTTGTCAATAAAAAAAAGAGATTTTATAAAAAAATCTCCCCAATATTTAAGTCTTCAATTATTCCGTCGTTGTATTTTACTTTCAAGCTAAAATCGTCATTGATATTCATTGCAGTAGCTGAAATATAATCTCCGTTTTTGTGTACTTTGATTTCATTACCAATAAACGTGGCTTTCTTTCGATATTTTTCAACCAAACTATCCCTATCCTCGCTCCAAAATTCTAGGAAATTCTGCATTATTTTTATGACCAATTCTTCTCTTTTATCTGTATCATCTTTTTCTTCAATAAATCCAGCCGTATCTTTGATATCTTCTGGAAAATCCGTTTGGTAGACGTTAATTCCGACACCAACCACAATATCGTGGCAGACATTTTTCTCAACTTTACATTCTGTGAGTATGCCGCAGATTTTCTTACCGTCAAGTAGAATATCATTGACCCATTTTATAGACGTATTCACGCCGAAAATTTCGTCAATTGCATAGCTTACGGCAATTCCCATAATTGGTGTGATGAATTGCGATTGTTGGAATGTCATTTCTTCATTCAACAAATAAGAAAAATACAATCCATTTTCAGGAGAAAAGAACTTCCTTCCGTAGCGTCCCTTGCCTTTTGATTGTGAAAATGCAATCATCAACGTATCGTCTTGCTTTTCATTCAGAATTTCATCATTTGTTGAAGTGACTTCCTTTTTAAAAATCACCTTATTTATTCCAGTTTGTTCTTTGATTTTTTCCGTATCCATTAACCTTCATCCCATCTATCCCATTTTTTACGTTCTTTTTTGTTCATTTCCTTGTCGTCATCTTCTAGTCTTTGCTTCAAAACAGCGATAATTTCATCCTTTTTATCTGGAATTACAGACGTCACAGCCACTGCCTTCGTCTTGTGAGTTCCATTGTAGATGCATCTTTTGTTCAAATTTTGAACAAGCATTATCTCCTCAATGATTTGCTCTCTGATGGACACTCTTTTGAAATCGTGATTTCTCACATTTTCCACAAGTTTTGCATTCTTGAACAAAACCAAATTCACAACCACAATTTCAAACGGATTCACCTTGTTCAAAAACTCTGCAGTCTTCATTATATGTTCACGTGAATGTGCCTCTCCGCCAAGACCAAGCATAATGTAGACAGAATATTTTATTCCCAAATTATCGAGCCTATGAAGAGCCGTCAATTGTTCTTGTGATGTGACACCTTTTTTATGATAAGAAAGCACCCAATCACTTCCCGACTCAATTCCCACACAAATACGATCAAGCCCCAGATTTTTAAGCTCCAACAATTCATCGTCAGTTTTTCTGAGAATATCATCACTTCTAGAAAAACACGACACGTATTTCATATTTGGAAAATTCTTTTTGATTTCTTTCAAAATCTCCGTCAAATAATCATTCTTCAAACACAAGGCATTGCCCTCCAAAAGCGTGAACTTTTTCGGAGTAAACCTCTTGTCCTCGTAAAAATCTTTCCTATCTCGTATATATTTCTTCACATCTTCAATGTCAAAAACCTTGAATTTTTTCCCTACATTCAAATCACAATAAATACATTTACCATAAGAACAGCCAACCGTTACAGGAATCATCTCGTTGTGCATTTCGGGCATCGGAGTGTACATATATCTATCGTAAAATCCGTCAATCATTTAATCACCTTTGTTTGATATTTTACAAGTATTATAACACAAGATGCGTTTGCAATATGAATTTGTGTGTATCTAATTTCCCACACGAAAAAAAGGACTCATCAAAGAGTCCTCATTATATCAATCTATTTTACTTCTTCAGCACTTTCCCATAAACCGTGGATATTGCAATAGCTTAATGCGAATACTTTACCTGGTTTACTAGATTTTACATAAGCGTCAACGTGTGGTTTAGTGAACACTTCGCCTTCACCGTGAGCTGATGCTTGGTAAGAAGCTACTTCTACTGGGAATTTTTCTCCTTCTGGTTGGAAGAATACTTTAATCCATGCAATGTGGTGTTCGAATGTGTTTGGGTGTTCGATTTCTTCACCAACTATTGCGCATACTTTAAATCCGTCGTCTTTTTTATCAATATGAATAACTGGAACGTGTTTTTCAGCTTTCCAATCTCCAGATTGAACTGTTTCTGTTAATTTAGCCATTAATATTACCCCCTATAAAATTTCTTACAGATTATTTATACCCCAATATTTTTTAATTAATCAAGGAGCTTTGCATTTATAAAGTGATATTAATTGTATTTGTATAAAACTTATCCTTTAGAATATCTTCTAACTCCGAAGCAAAAATAAAGTATATGGAACAACCACACACAAGCTAATATTATACAAGGTATGTATAGTTTTTTACGAAACATTGTGAAAAATCCAATCGCCATTAGTATAGTTACCGTTAGCATAATACGTATTTTAACTTTCAAAGTCATTCCTTCCCCATTCGCAAATGTTTCCAAGTTATTTTTGTAGAGTTTAGTTCTTTTGAACCATCTATCTAATTTTTCAGAACTTTTACTAAAACAAATTGCAGATAACATTAAAAAAGGAACTGTCGGTAACATCGGCAATATCGCTCCTATTGCCCCTAATCCCAAGCTAATTAAACCTAAAATTATAAAAATTGTCTTTTTAAATTTCATATTCACCTCTACTTCTTTCTTTTTTTGCTTAAAATTATATGATGAATAGTCATAATTGGATGATAAAAAATCATTCGTGGCCCAGAAAACCTCATAACTTCACAGATTTTTTTACGCATATCCGGTTTATAACAATGAACATTACAATTAGAGCAAAAAGTCTTTGTTTCCATAAATGGACAAGAATTTATCTTTTTAATAGCATAATTTTTTAATTCTTTATAATCACTCAAGTCCTCTATTGATTTCTGGTTCTTCTTACAATATAAGTCAATCATATTGCTTATCATTTTTATTTCTTTTTTTCTTTTTTTGTCTATATCCATTTTTATTAACTCACCCTACCATTTTCTACTGAATATACTTTATCCACAATTCTCATTGTAGACAGACGATGAGAGACCAATACTACCGTTTTACCATCTTGTTGTTGATAAAGCGATTTTAAAATGACAGCTTCATTAAGGCTATCTAAATTTGATGTAGGTTCATCTAGTAACATAAAAGGTGCGTCGTGCAAAAACGCCCTTGCAAGTCCCAACCTTTGACGTTCTCCTCCTGAAAGTGTATCTCCTAACTCTCCAACCGATGTATTATATCCTTTAGGTAACGTCATAATAAAATCGTGAATAGACGCCTTTTTACAAGCATTTTCTATCTCTTCATCGGTTGCATCTAATTTTGCTATTTTTAAATTATTTTTTATACTATCGTGGAATAAGTGGGTCTCTTGAGTTACAAAACTTTCCATATTTCTGAGATTTTTTGTGTTAATTTCAGAGATTTTTTTGTCAGAAATCTTTAGTTCTCCCTCTTGAACGTCCCAAAATCGCATAAATAATTTTAATATAGTTGATTTCCCGCTACCACTTCTTCCTACAATCCCTATAATTTTATTTTTAGGTATATCCATTGAAAAGTTCTTTAATATTTTTTCATTTTCGTATGCAAAGCTAACGTTATTCGCATAAGCTCCTTGAAATTTTATTTCTGATTTTCCTTGAATATCTTTTACAAGAGGTTCCTCCTCTAAAATATCTAAAACTCTATTTCCTGCTGCCAACGTGTTTTGTAATGTGCTTCCCAAATTTGCCAATGATATAACCGGTCCAAAAGAACTCATCAACGCGATTAACGGCAATAATACTCCCGAAAAATTTACAACTCCTTTTTCATACAATAAAATTGCACAAATTAAAATGGAAATATCAAATAAAATGATTACTCCATTTGTAACTGCTGCATTAATTCCCATATTTTTCTTCATATTTTTTTCTATGTCAGATAGCAATTGTGATTTTTTATCTATTTGATTTAAACGATTTTCACCATCTCCATACTGAATAGTTTCATCTAAACCTCTCATGCTATCCAATACAAAGCTCGACAATTCTCCAGATTTATTACGAAAATTAACTGCATTTTCACCACCTAATCTGTTCATTAGTATTGGTAAAATAATCCCCACAGTTATATAGGCAATTGCAGAAATAAATCCATATATTGGATGAAAACTTCCTATAAACAACACCATAACTACCGAAAATAAAACTGCTATTGCAATAGGAGATATAGTATGTGCGTAGAAAACTTCCAAAAGTTCTACATCAGAAGTAATTAAAGAAATTAAATTCCCCCTGTCTTTTCCCTCTAATTTTGCGGGACATAGCTTTCTCAAAGCAAAAAATATTTTACTTCGTATCAAAGCCAATAATTTAAAAGCAATGTAGTGATTAAAAGATTGCTCTGCATATCTTAAAAATCCTCTTATCAACGCAAATACCACCAACATAACAAAAGCAGTCATATAAGTTAATTTCACAGATTGTCCTAGCACATCTAATAGGGCAACCCCTCCTAACACCGTGATAAATGTCGCACATAAGTTTCCCAATAATCCCATTATAATTGCCAAAATCATATGTCCAGTCAGCGGTCTCACCAATCCTATTAATTTTTTCATAACAATAAATCCATTACGTTGTTTCATGGTTCTCCTCCTTGTTATAACATTCTAATTCTTGCTGCGTTTCCCACAAACTAGCATAAACACAACCCTTATCTAACAATAATTCATGACTGCCACTTTCTATTACACGACCTTTATCCATGACGTAAATAACATCTGAATTTTTGACATTGACAAGCCTGTGAGAAATCATAATTACAGTCTTATACTTTGCTAAATTATGAATTTCATTCATAATAGCCTCTTCGCTCTCTAAATCGATATTTGATGTAGCTTCGTCAAATATATACACCGGAGTATTATGAAGTAAAGCTCTCGCTAATGCCAATCTTTGACATTGACCTCCTGATAAATTTCCTCCTTTTTCGCTAACCAATGTATCCAAACCATTCTCATTTTGAAGAAAATCAAATAATTTAGCTCTTTTTAAAACGCTTGAAAGTTCATCATCTGTGGAATTTGGCTTTGCTATTAAAAGATTTTCCCTTACAGTACCTTTAAATAAATAGCTATTATGTCCAATATACGTTATATTTTCCATAATACTTTTTTCAGTAATTTTAGAAAGTTCGATTCCAGATATTTTTATAGATCCATAATAATTTTTGTTTTTTTTCATTAAAATCGCTGCAGTTGTCGATTTCCCACAACCTGACTCGCCTACAATAGCTGTGAATTTTCCGTGTTCCAACTTCATATTTACTCTATGTAATACTTCCTTATCTTCCTCATAAGAAAAATTAACATCTCTGATTTCAATATCTCCCATTTTAAATTCATACTCGCCATCTTCAGATTCAGTAATATCTAAGAGTTTAAAAATTTTGCCACTTGCTGCCATTCCATTCATTGCAATATGAAAAAACGAACCTAAAAGTCTCATAGGCAAGAAAAATTCTGCTGATAATAAAATAATAAGTATACAACCCGACAAATCAATATTTCCAGTCTTAAAATTATACACAGCTAAGATAGAACCAATAGCAGCTCCACCATAAGCAATTACATCCATTATCGTTATGGAATTTAGTTGCATAGCCAATACTTTCATAGTAATTTTACGAAATTTTTCCGACTCTTCATTCATCTTTTCGTGCTTAAATTCATCTGACTGATAAATTTTCAGAGTAGTCAATCCTTGTAAATTTTCTAAAAAAGTATCGCCTAAAGCAGTATATTGTCCCCAATATTTTGATAATAACTTCTTAGCCCAAGTCATTACTACTGCTATAGAAATTGGAATAAGCGGAACACAAAGTAACAATATTATCGCAGAAGGGAAATTTATCGGAGCCAAAACACAAAAAAGAGTTACAGGTGCTAACATAGAATAAAAAAATTGTGGCAAATACGAACCAAAATAAGTTTCTAACTGATCAACCCCCTCTACCGCTACCTGAACTATCTCAGAAGTATTAACATCATCACGATAAGAACTTCCCAATGAAAGTAACTTCCTATAAATCTTTTTTCTAAAAGTAATCTTAACCTCTTTTGAAGATAAATAACTCATTCTCGATGATAGAAAATAACAAATCATTCTAGTTAACAAACAAAATAGAACCACTACTGAAAGATAAATAATATCTTTTTTATCTAAAGTTTTATCGTAAAGTTTACCTAAAACTTTCGTAATTGCAAACATCATTACAATATTTGCTACCAATGATATCCATTGACTCAAAACATTTAATGTAACGTATTTTTTGCTTTTCTCGACTATTTTAATAAGTCTTTTATCAATCATCATATAAATTTCTCCTCACTATATAATTTAAATTTACATTTAAAATAAAATTTCATTTAAACTAATAAATTTATTCACGATTACAAATAATATTAAAAACCATTATCACTAACACTATCAAATATAGCATTAAATACCACTTTTTTCAAGTCAAAAGGTCCTTCTACTATTATATTTTTAACTTCTTGTACAATGGTTAGTTTATATCCAAATATCAAAAAAGCAGTAGTAATAAATCCAGTAAATGTACTTATTCTTTCATAAATTAATGCTAAGTCCATAAATAACAGGAATATTCCATACATAAATACAAACGATAAAAATATTGACAGTAGTATGTTTGATTTGAATATTTGAATTCCTCCAAATCCGTTTTTTCCTATAATTGAAACTATTTCGCCCTTTTCTATTTGCAAATTCTCAACGTCAAGCACTGTCTTAGCGTTGAATGATTTTTTAATATTATTAAATTGTATATACATTAGATGCTCCTATGTAAAATGGCACCGATACCGATGCCATTCTTATTATTTGTCGTATTTTTCGATGTCATCGATTACTTTTCCGATGTATTCGATGGTGTCTTTGAGTGGTTTATCTGTTGTGATGTCTACTCCTGCAGCTTTTGCGATTCCGACAGAATCTTGTGTGGAGCCTAATGCCAATGCTTTAAGCCATCTGTCTGCTGCTGGTTTTCTTTCTTCTACAATCATTTTGGATACTTGTGTTCCGATTGTAAGTCCTGCGGAGTAAGTGTATGGATACAATCCCATGTAGTAGTGAGGTTGTCTCATCCATGTTAATTCTGATCCTTCGTTGATTTCAACGTCTTCTCCCCAGAATTTTTGAAGTGTTTCTTTGAAAATTCTTGACAAATCATCTGCTGTGAATCCTTCTTTTTTATCGATATGAATAACTGGAACGTGTTTTTCAGCTTTCCAATCTCCAGATTGAACTGTTTCTGTGTATTTTTACCCCAATTACACTAAACTAATCATTAATTACATCTGGGTTTAATTCTTCAAGTCGGTTAATGTTTTTATTAAAAAGCATCATCACGCAAATGATAAGTAGAATAGTTCCACAAATTACAAATAACAGCCCAATTCCTCTGCCATTTCCAACTCCAATTATCTTCCCGATAAAAGTATCAGATAATTTGCCGCCCTCTACCAAAAGTGGATTGAACACATTATCCGCCAAAAATCCCGCCAAAATAATCGCTATAGGTGTGATAATCTTCATTAGACAGTCTACCAGTGAGCCCACTCTTCCAAGCATTTTAGTCTCTATTTTCAATTGCATCAGTGAACCCAGAGTTCCATTCGCATAAGGTGTCGGTATCATAAATAAGAAAAATCCCACAGCTATTACAATCCAGCTGTAATTTATTCCCATTACTATCAATCCAATTGAACAAATTATTAAACTAAGGAAAATCGATCTTACCTTGTTTTTTTCGCTTGGAATTGCACCAGAAATTACTCCACCTAACACCATTGCAATTCCCGACACAGAATTCACAAGTCCGTAAATTTTTGTGTCATAATTACTCATTACCAACGGACCAACCAATACCATTGCAATATTAGCCACAAAATTCAAAATTGAAAACACGACTATTATTTGAATAAATCCCTGTTTTTGTTTCAACACTTCAAAAGCTATTTTCAAATCACTAACAATTGTCTTGGTAAAATTAGATTCCTTAACTTCCTCGATTTCTTGTTCGATTTTTTGTGGTAAAATCGTCAAAATAGCGACGAAGAAAGTTACAAAATCAATCGCAAATAATCCCGTAAGTCCTATAAATGGAAATAACGCTCCCGCAATCAACGGAGCAAGCATATTTTGAATTGCCCTTATAAGTTGCATAAAACCATTCGCTCTTGGAATGTCCTTCTTCTCAACCAAAAGTGGAATCGTCGCGTTGAATGCTGGGTTTTGAAATATACCCAAAGTTTGCGACAAAAATGTCAATGGATACACCATCCACACTTTCATACTTCCCGTCGCAAGTAAAATCATAAGTATAACTTTAAGTACTGCATCAAGTGAATCGGTTAACACTATAATATGTTTTCGTTGTTTTCTGTCTGCCATTGATCCTGCAAAAGGAGCAAATATAATTCCCGGTAAAATTTGTACTAAAAACGTCATCGCAAAAGTCGTAGCACTTTTTGTCATCATAAAAATCCACAACGATAATCCAAATGATGAAATCCCCGACCCAAGCATCGACACAAATTGCCCAAACCATACCATCATAAATTTTTTAAATTTTTCGTTCATTAGAATCCCCTATACTGTAATTTTGTTCTTGCTTTTTTCATAAAATGATACGCCACAGCATATAAAAGGATCAAATTCAGCACAATTTTCTTCATATCTGCTTGATTTCCCACAATTATTTTTCTGATTTCTTGTGTTATTGTGAGTTTGTATCCAAATATCAAAAACGCTGTTGTGATAAATCCAGTAAATGATGCGACTCTTTCGTAAATTAATGTAAGTGCCATGAATAGGAAGAACACGCCATACATTAGAATTAATGAAAAGATTATCGCTAGTATTAAATTAGGCTTGAATTGTATTATCCCGTTTAATCCATTTCCCGATAAAAATATTACAATCGAAAACAAAATCGCCGCTTTTACTAACCAAACGATGCTTCTTTTGAAATAAATCATTACAATGCTGGTTCTAGATGAAATCATATTAATAAGTCCGTCGCTTTTGATTTCAAACTCTATGGATTTAACGAGTTCAAATAACACTGTTTGCAACAAATACCATATCAAAAAATACGTGAATGATTCGTTGTTCCAATTATCCGTTGATTTTAGCATAAATGAAACGCCTGCAAGCATGATAATATCCGAGATTAGATGTGAGAAATATTCGATTTTATAGTTTTTATTTTCATCGATGTATTTTCTTAGTTCGCCGTATTTATATGCCATACAAATTACCTCTTTTCATGCTTTTTTGAATGTTTTTGTCGTATGAAAATTTGACCAAAACGGACAATACAACAGCTTGTATCAAAAGCTGTATTATCAAATCATATCTCACATTATTCAGTTGTAATTGTGTGAAGATTTCACGAGCGTTGTTAAATGGGAATATTATTTTATTAATAAATAAAAGCACTTTGTTGTTCACTTTTACTGTAATATCTCCGAAAAACAACATATATGTTTCAGCCAATGCCACAAAACTTCCAAGTCTTTTATATAATAATGTGAAGCTTGATAAGAAAGTGCCTAATTGATAAAGTATGAACACAGACACAACCATCACTAAAATTATTATAGGAATGTGGTTGAATTTCGAATAATCAAAGTCTACTGATACAAATATCAGTGTGAATATCACGATTACTTTTATCGTATTCATCAAACATTCCACTAAATTTCTGTACAAAACTACAGATAGTATCCCCGTTTTTGATTGGACAATTGATATCAGTGTTCTGTCTGTTATTTCGTTTTGTATCAAAAATGTTGGTGATTCAATCGCATAAGTCGCATAATACCACAATATCATCATCAAAAACACGATTTCTTTTTCTTTTACAAACAGCCCATCTATGATGAAAAGTGCCATCAAAAGCACTGCGATGTTTGCAAATATGACGTTGAATTTATATTTTTTGATTTCTGAGAAATCTCTGTTAAATTCCAATAACAATTTATTAAACATTTGAAATCACCCTGAAGTACACATCTTCTGCCGTCAAAGATTCTTTTCTCATACTTATGATGTCACAGTTTTTCAGTAAAAATTCCTTCTCATCTTCATCGTAAACTGACAATATAATTGAATTATCGGTAAATTCGTATTTCGTTTTCTTCAAATTATCTAGTAGATTTCTGTTGGTGTTTTCTATTTCAATGATGTCTTTTTGTAAGTCTTTTGAATCAAACAACTGTTTTGATGGTTTATCCAGTACGATTTTCCCTTCATTTATTAGAATTAATCTGGAGTTGATGTTTTTCATAAATGATAGGTCGTGACTTGTGAAGATGACTGTCTTTTGGTCTTCAACTGCTATTTTGTGTAGGAAATTCAACAAAATATTCATGCTATTGATGTCCAATCCATTTGTAGGCTCATCTAAGCAAATTATGTCGGGATTGGTTAGAAGTGTCACTATTAGAGAAAGTTTTTGACGATTTCCTTGGGATAATTCTGATACTTTTTTGTCCTTGAACTCTGTAAAATCTAGTTTGCTCATCAAATTATTCACTTCATTTTCATTGTAAGTAACGTGGTTTAGTCCGAGAAAATACATGATGTTTTCAGTGGCTGTTAAATAATCGTAATATCCTCCACCACTTTCGAGAACAAGTTTGGTGTGTTCTCTGATTTTAGAATTTTTGTTGGATATATTATCAACTCTGCATTCTCCTTGATCTTGATACAATAATCCACACAAAATCTTAATTAATGTGCTTTTTCCGGAGCCGTTTTTTCCGATAATTGAAACTATTTCGCCCTTTTCTATTTGCAAATTCTCAACGTCAAGCACTGTCTTAGCGTTGAATGATTTTTTAATATTATTAAATTGTATATACATTAGATGCTCCTATGTAAAATGGCACCGATACCGATGCCATTCTTATTATTTGTCGTATTTTTCGATGTCATCGATTACTTTTCCGATGTATTCGATGGTGTCTTTGAGTGGTTTATCTGTTGTGATGTCTACTCCTGCGGCTTTTGCGATTCCAACGGAGTCTTGTGTGGAGCCTAGCGCCAATGCTTTAAGCCATCTGTCTGCTGCTGGTTTTCCTTCTTCTACAATCATTTTGGATACTTGTGTTCCGATTGTAAGTCCTGCTGAGTATGTGTATGGATACAATCCCATGTAGTAGTGAGGTTGTCTCATCCATGTTAGTTCTGATCCTTCGTTGATTTCGACATCTTCTCCCCAGAATTTTTGTAGTGTTTCTTTGAAGATTCTTGACAAATCATCTGCTGTGAATCCTTCTTTTTTATCGATTAATTTGTACACTTCTCTTTGGTAGTATCCTTCGATAAAGTGTGTGACGAAGTTGTGGAAGTAGGTTCTGGAGATTATTTGTCCGCACAAATATCTTCTTTCTTGGTCAGTTGTTGCTTTTTCCAACAAGTATCTGCTCATGATGAGTTCGTTTGTTGTGGATGGTGATTCCACGAAGTACATTGATGGGTCGTTGTCCAACACGTTTTGTGTTTTTTGTGAGATGTAGGATTGTCCTGCATGTCCCAATTCGTGTGACAATACGATGGCTTCTGTTAGTTTGCCAGTCCAAGATATCAACACGTATGGGTGTGCCAAGAATGGAGATGCGCAGAATGCTCCTGTTGATTTTCCGAATGTGTTTACGAAATCAATCCACTTTTCGTCAAATGCACGATCTAGCATTTTGGAATAATCTTCGCCTAGGATTGATAGTCCGTCTTTGACCAAATTCCTTGCATCTTCTACTGAAATGTTTTTGGAGAATGAGTTTTCCACATCTAGCTTCAAGTCCATGAATGTAACTTTATCCAAATCGTATTCTTTTTTGATGATTTGGGCGTATTTTCTCATGTGCTTAGGAAGTTCTTGCATGATTACATCTAGTTGTCTGTCGTACAATTCACGAGAGATGTTTTGTCTGTCTAACAAGAAATCTATCACTGAATCGTATCCTCTTAGTTCACTTTCTGCCTTTTCTGCTTGGCAATGTGATAGATAAATCATCGCTGTTGTGTTTTTGTATTTGGCAAGTTCGTTGTAGAACACTTCGTATGATTTTCTTCTCAAATCTGTGTCGGGGTCGTTGTCGTAAACTCCTTCGAACAAATTGTAAGTCATTTCGTATTTTTTGCCATTTACTTCGAAATCAGGGAATGTGATGTCGTGAATTTTAGTTGTATTGTAGATTTCGTAGAATGAGCTGAATGTTTGCGAGAATTTGCTTATAGCATTTTCCACTTCTTTGGATAAGATGTGTTCTTTTTTCTTTAACAAATCGTCGATGTATCTTGTGTTGTTGGTGTCGTTTTTCACTTCTTCAAGTGTTTGTTCGTCAACCTGTACGAGTTCTGTTTCAAAAAAGCTCATTTTGTTTTCGATGTCTGCGATTTTTGTGAATGTTGCCATGGCTCTTTTTTGGGATTTTTCGTTGTGGCCGTCTGCTTCCACATCAAGTGATGCGTAGTGTGCGATGCGGTCGATATTAGCCACGATATCTCTGTAATCGTCCATTGCGTTTTTGATGATGTCTGCTGATTTGAGTTTGTTTTCGTAATTTTTCTTAAAATCATCTGCCATCAAATCAATTGTCTTCACTGCTTTTTCGAATTCTTCTTCTGTTTTATATAATGCAGACAAATCCCACATGTATTGTGGGTCTGCTTCTTCTCTTTTGCAATATTTTAGTATATCCATTAGATTGCCCAGTTTCCTTCCTTAAATACTTCTACTTCTTTGCCATCAGCTGTAGTTCCAACGATTCTCATATCTTCAGAACCAACCATGAAATCGACGTGAATCAATGAATCGTTGATTCCATTTTTCTTCAATTCATCTTCATTCATGTCTACTCCGCCTTCTACGCAAGTTGGATAAGCTTGACCGAATGCAAGGTGACATGATGCGTTTTCGTCGTACAATGTTTTGATGAATGTGACGTTTGATTTGGAAATTGGTGATTCATAAGGAACAAGTGCCACTTCTCCCAAATATTTTCCATTTTCATCAGTATCGAACATATTCTTCAAAGTTTCCTTGCCAATTTCTGCATCGAAGTCCACTACTTTTCCATCTTTAAATTCAAATCTCATCTTGTCGATAGTGTTGCCACCGTAATTCAAAGGCTTAGTGCTGTACACAACGCCGTTTACCTTGTCTTTGTGAGGGGCTGTGAACACTTCTTCTGTTGGAATGTTTGGTACGAAATCATTTCCGTAATTATCTGTGGATTGTGCAGCTATCCACACGTGTCCTTTTGGAAGTTCGATTGTCAAATCAGTTCCCAATGAGTTTGTGTAGTGAAGCTTCACGAATTGGTGCTTGTTCATAAACTCTGCGTGTTTGTTCATTGTGTCCAAATGTTCATCCCAAGCTTTGATAGGATCTTCTGTGTCAGAACGTGTCGCCTTGAAGATTTGATCCCACAATTTTTCTACAGCTTCTTCTTCTGAAAGTTCTGGGAACACTCTCTTCGCCCAGCCAACACTTGGAGCTGCTACAACACACCAGCTGTTGATGTCATTCATTGTGTATTTTTGAATTGGTTTCATCTTTTCAGCAGAAACCTTGGATCTCATTTGAACTCTGTCAGGGTCCACTCCCTTCAAATTTTCAGGATCTTGGCAAGATACAGATATTACCCCTGCTTTTTTCTCAAAATAGTACTTGGATTTTTCAACGATAAAATCTGGAAAGTCCTTCAAAGCTTCTTCTGATGCGTTTTCGTAGTACATTCTGTTGATTGCATCGTCATTCCACTCCATGACAACTTCGCTGCAGCCTTTTTCGTAAGCGTATTTCACCAAAAGTCTTGCAAAATCAGCTCTTTCAACTGCACAACGAATCACAAGTGGTCTATCGTTTGCATTGATTCCTTTTTCAATTATCAATCTTGCGTAATTGTTTAGTTTTTTGTCAAAATTTTCCATATTATTCCTCCTCGTATCACTAATAATATTATATGGTTTTCCCAATAATTTTTCAATTTTATAAAAATAAAATATTTGTAAAATACGTAAAAACACTGGATTTTGATTGACTTTACATACCCCATATACTAAAATCTAAATATAAATGAAAGGATGAATTTATGATTAAATACGCAATTTTTGATATGGATGGAACTTTGATTAACTCCATGTACAAATGGAACAGAGTTATCTTAGATTACATTGAAAATTTGGGAATAAAACCTGACGATGATTTTATAAGGACAATCAAAACCAAAACACTTTTGACATCTATTGATTACATTCACGAAACTTTTGACATCAAAAAAACCACAGACGATGGTTTGAACTTTATATATTACACAATTAGAAACGGATATATGAATGAATTTGATTTGAAACCGGGCGTTTTGGATATGCTCGAAAAGCTAAAATCAATGGGAATTAAAATGTGTGTTGCAACAGCCACAGAAGACCACTTGGCAATTCCTGCTCTTGAAAAACAAGGGATATTGGATTATTTTGAATTCGTGCAAACTTGTAAATCCGTTGGCTACCACAAATACGAAAACGAATATTGGAATAGTGCACTTGAAAAATTGGGCTCTAATGTGGATGACACGATTGTGTTTGAAGATGCGTTGTACTGCATCGATACTGTCGACAAAATGGGATTTAAAATCGTGGGAATAACTGACGAATCTACTATTAATGAATATGATATAATAGATGAAAAAGTGGACCAATACATCGAATCGTACGATGATTTGGACTACGATTTGTTTAAATAGGAGATTTTATGAATAAAATAATTTACATGTTCATATTGTCCATGCTTCCTGTTTTGGAAATCAGAGGGTCGATGATTTACGCACTTGCAAATAACATCAACCCGGCACTTGCGTTCTTCTTGTCTGTGATTGGCAACATATTGCCGATACCATTTTTGATTTTGTTGACACAAAAAGTCCTACAATGGTTGGATACAATAGACACTTTCAAACCGTTTGTGGATTGGATTAACAAAAAAGCACAAGAAAAAAGCAAGACGATCGATAAATACGGAAGACTGGGACTCTACATTTTGGTGGCGATTCCACTTCCCGGAACAGGCGCTTGGACTGGCGCATTAGTGGCATCATTCTTGGGATTGAGTCCTAAAAAAAGTATGCTTCCCGTAACACTTGGAGTCATCACAGCAGGAACTATCGTGATGCTTTCTACAATGGGTGTATTAAATGTAATTAAATAATTGGCAAACAAAAAAGACCTTCGCAGGTCTTTTTTAGTTTAATTTATCTAAAAGCTTTTGCTAATGATGTTGGATTTATATAATGCGACAATTTTAATGGTGAAATTGGCGCATATACACCAGCTCCTCCTGGTGGATATCCTATATCTGTTTTAGGAATACCATATCTGTATGCTTGCCAAACTATTTTAGAACAATAAGTATAAGAAGTGGTTGAAAAATCACCATCTATACGGTAGCGAGCACTCTTTCCTTTATAAGTTCTTTCTGCCCATCTAGCTGCTTTAAGCGCATCAGTGCTGTACTTATACCTATACACATTTAACCATACTTTTTTATCTGGCTTTACATAGTATTTTATCCAATCTTGTAAGCTTTTTGTGCTTGGATTTTGACCAATTTTAGTGCTAAGTATTTCTTCGGAATTTATAGCTATTCCTGCATGACCAATCAAGCCAGAGCTAATAGTTCCATTTGTAACAAAAATATCTCCTCCTAGTATTCTGTACGAGCTTGCATTCGCTCTTGTAATCGGGATTTTTTCCCAATCATCTCCTAGTTGTTCTTCTAATTCTAAAGATTCTTTTTGTAACTCGTAAAATTGTTCATAAGTTACCGATTCTCCTAATACTCCTTCTTCTACAAGCTTATTATAGTCTTCTCTAGTTGGCAATCTACTTTCATCATAAGCAAATGATGTATTACCCATAAATAGAAACGTTAACAATAAAATAATAGAAAAAAATCTTTTCATACCTTTGCCTCCTTTGTATTTTATAGTATAATAGTATCATAGAAAGGAGAATAAAGCAATGAAAAAGAAAATGTTTTCGATAGTCAAAATACTGCTAATATGCCTTGTAGTTTTTGTAGGTATAAAATGGATTATAGCTGTTCCCGTTCAAAGACATTATGGATACAAAAAGTTGTACAAATACATGGAAGTTCAAGGGATAAAAAAAGATAACATAAAAGAGATAACATCTTTTAAAAACTATCTGGATGGTTCTTATAATTACAAAGTTAAATTAAAGGATCCTGAAGGATACTCAATTAACTATATTTATACTCATTATAAAGAAATCATGGTGTATTCAATAGAATATAATTTAAATGGCAAATATAAGTCATTAGATGTCAATGAAAGAAAAAAATTCAAATACCCTCCTTTGCCTTTTGATTGGGAAGATAAGTTAACAAATAATAAATAAAAATTACCTAGATTTTGAAGTGAACCACCAACCAAAATTTTGTGGTTCACTTTTATTCTAGGCAATTTCTAATTCTGTTCTTTTTGTTTGTTCAAAAATAAATACGCCAACACTATTATTCCCACCGAGAATAAAATCATCATTCTTTCGTCTTTATTTCCCGATTCTGGGAGTTTTTCATCGACGTGTTCTTTCTTTTCTACCACAAGGGATTTCTTAGACAAATCACTTTGTGACAATACTACATCGAACTCACGCACTTGTCCTTCTTTTAATATAACTCCTCCGACTCCGTTTTCTGTCAATCTATCTTCGTTATTTACAGTAAGAACGTAGTTTCCCGGAAACAAATTATCGAATACTACTTTTCCTTCTTTATTTGTGTACTGGAATGCATACATATCTGTTCTTCTATCTTTTAATGAAACCAGAACTTTTTCTTGTGGTTTGTCGGCTTTTTTCACGTTGATTATAAGTGCTGATTCAAACTCTTTTTTGATTTGTTCGTCTATTTGTGAACTATAAATAGATTCTTCTGAATTTGGATTAATCTCAATGTCATTGATTTTGAAATTGTCATGTTTCTCAAAATATTCACTCATTTTGTCCACGTATACCTGATATTTCCCAGGATCTTCTACTTCAAAATACGCATAACCAAACATATCGGTTTTTGACAAGTATTCTTTTGTATCCGATTGCAATCTGACATCTATTTCCTTCAAGGCAATTGCGTATTTGTCGGTAATTCTATAAGTTATTTTGTATTTCTTGTCCTTGTCCTCTCTTGTCTTGGCAATCAAGGTTTTGGAATTATTGGTGTTGTTTTCAAGTAACACTTTTTGTTCATCGAAGAAATATCCCGACGGAGCAGACACTACCTTCACGGAATGTTCTGATGGTGCAAGCTTATAAAATTGTGCTTCTCCTTTTTCGTCTGTCTGATTTTCACGAGATTTGCCAGTCTGAAGATCAGTCACTATTATCTCAACTTTTGGTATTGGTTTGCTTTTTTTGTCCAATACGGTGATTTTTAATATAGCATTATCTTCGTCCATCGCTTGTTTTACTGCAAATGATAAGTTAGTTTTAAAGTTTTGCATGATTTTCTTGCTGACACTATCATTTTGTCCTCTATTTGGATTGATTATATTGTCTATTTTATCTATTTCCGATGCAGTGGCGATTTGAGGTATCATAACTATCACCACTAAAACGAATAGTAGTTTTTTCAAAATTTTCATAACAGTTCTCCTATTTAATAATATATCACAAAAGAAGCGTTTTTTCGAAAATTTGCACAAAAAAATCGCACGATATTATCGTGCGACTTTTTTACTCTATTTAATCAATTCTTTTACAACTGATTCACCTATTGAGTTTTCTCCACCAAATACATTAACTTTTTCAAATTTTGATTCTTGGAAAGCTTGTTTTGTAGCTTCTGGAATTTCATTTGCTTCTGCTAATAATATTGGGCAATCAATGGAGCCTATTACTAAGCTGTCTGCAAAGTTTGTTCCGTTTGCGATGTTAACTTCTTTTCTGTCTTTGAAGTCGTATTCGTAGATTTTCTTTGCTGTTTCGTAACGGTTTGCTCCTGCAATTCTTGTAGGATTTGGAAGTTTGTTTTCTACTTCTTTGGAGATTGTTTTTTCTCCTCCTACGATTATTACTTTGTTGATTTGTTTCAATACTTCTTGTGTTGCTTTTGGTATGTTGTTTTGTTGTACAAGTAGTATTGGCATGTTGTGTTTGTTTGCTAGTGGAGCTACTGTCAATGCGTCTGCGAATGTTTCGCCGCTTGCGATGACTGCTTGTTTAGTTCCTGTTAGCTTGATTATTTCTTGTGCAATCTTAGCGCTTGTTTCGTACCTGTCAGCTCCTGCTATTGTTCTAACGTTGTATTGTGATAGGCCGATCTTTGTTTTATCTATTGATTTTTCTCCACCTATTACGATTACATTCTTAGCTCCTAATCTCTTGATTTCTTGTGCTACTACTGAATCTAATTGATCTTTTTTAACAAGTAGGATAGGTGCTTTTAATGCTTTTGATAATGCTGATGCTGATAAGCTGTCTGCGAATTGTTCGTAGTTTGCTATGATTACTGTTTCAGCAGATTCGTAGTATTTCTTGGATACTTCTACTGATGTTTGAATTCTGTCAGCTCCTGCAACTCTTGTTGTAGTTTTTGTTGTTTCAGCTGGTGTGCTTGGAGTTGTTGTTCCAGGTACGCTTGGAGTTGGTGTTACTGTACCAGGATTACTTGGTGTTGTTCCTGGGTTTTCACCTGGTTTTTCGCCTGGTTTTTCACCTGGTTTTTCGCCTGGTTTTTCACCTGGTTTTTCGCCTGGTTTTTCGCCCGGTTTTTCACCTGGTTTTTCGCCCGGTTTTTCGCCTGGTTTTGTTGGATCTTCCTTGCCAGGTTTATCTGGTGTTGTTGGATCTTCTTTGCCAGGTTTATCTGGTTTTGTCGGATCTTCTTTGCCAGGTTTGTCTGGTTTTGTTGGATCTTCTTTACCAGCTTCTTTTATCTTAGCTATTTCATCTTTGATTTCTTTAGCTAATTTGTCAACTTCTTCTTGAGTTGCATCTTCTTTCTTAACTAAATCTTCAGCTTTTTTGATCAAATCTTGCAATGCTTTTTCTTGTTGTTCGTTAAGTTTATAATCATCTTTCTTCTTCAACAATTCTTCTGCATCTTCTTTTTGACCGATAAGTTCTTTCTTATCAACTTTCTTAACTTCTTTTTCTTTGATATTAGCCAAAGCTTCTTTTAATTTGTTGTTGATTTCATCAACCTTGTCTTGTGGTTGTTGTTCAGAAATTGCTTTTCTTGCTTGTTCAATCAAATCTTTAAGTTGAGCTAATTGTTCATCAGTTACTTCGTATTTTTCAGGAACTTCTACTATTGAATGTGCTTTTAATAAGTTGTTCAATAAGTCTGTTGTATTAGCAGTGTCTTTTGCGTTAGGATCTTTTCTGTTGATTACAACATCTTCGATTGTTTCGTTTCCTGCATCATCGTATGCTTTGATTTGGAATGTGTTTTCGCCGATTTCCAATGGAACTTCTATTTCGAATTCTCCGTCAACACCTTCTTTAAGTTCGAAGGCATCCCAAGTTTTGTCTATTCTTGAAAGCATTGAATTGTTAAGATACATTTCCAAATAAGTCATGTTTTCATGACCATTTACTTTGATCTTAGCCATTGGAGCTTTTTCATCTTCGTGTTCTACAGTGTATTCAACTGTTGGAGCAACGTAGTCTTTTCTGATTCTTCTGATGATAGTATCTTTAAGTGGACGTCCTTCAATGTTTTGTCCTATAACTTTTAGTTGCAATTCGTAAACAAATCCATCTTCTAATCCAGAGATGTCTAATTCGTGATCAAATACAAATTTGCCATTTTTATCTTTGTTAACTTTGATTTCTTGAACTTCTGTTCCTTCAACTTGTTTACCATCTTTAGTGATAGTTAATGTTAATTTATTTAATTGATAGATGTGATCTACATTACCTTGTACGTGAATCTTCTTGTAAGATTCTGGGTTTTCTTTGTCTTCGTATTTACCAAATGCTGCATAGTAATCAGGGTTTTGAACAGTGATTACAGGCATTGTGTAAACTGGTTTTTCTGGTTTTTCTTCTGGTTTTTCTGGTTGTGGTTCGTCTGGTTTTTCTTCACCTTTTACGATAACTGGAATTGTGTAGTAAATTTCCTTGTCGCCAATATTAACCTTTATTTTTATTTCATATTGACCAGGTACATCTTCATCAAAATCTGCTTCCATAATAAAGACTTCGGCTTCTTTTGGTAAGAAATCAAGATGTTTTTTGATTCCATCTTCGTCTGGTACATCTCCACCAACTTCTAATTCAATTGGTTTGATTGCTTCAACAATAACTGGAACTGAGTAGTTTGTTTGTTCTTCGCCATTTTTAACAGAAACCAAAATCGTAAATTCGCCAGGTTTTTTAGTGTTTTCAATATTTCTTATAATCTTGAATTCAGCATTTTCAGGAATATCTTTGACTTTTTCTCTGATTTGTTTTTCAACTTGTTCTTCTGTTGGAACTGGGTCATTAACCATTAATTTGATTGGAGCAATTTCTACATCAGAAGATTTAACTTTAGTTTCAATATCCATTCCTTCAACATTTCTTGAGTTATCCCAAGCGTAAATGCTTAGGTTAGACAAGTCAAATCCTTCAGCTATTTTGAATGTATAAGAGTAATCTCTTACTATATCAATATTCTTGAATATATCGTCTTTTCTAACTTCTTGTTCGTACCATTCACCAGTTTTAGTGTTTTCGTATCCTACGCTAAATACACCTGCTAAGTTATCTTTTGCAGTTACAGTTATAGTTCCTTTTTCTGGATCGTATTTGTAGCTTAATTTCGGTGCTGTATTGTCTAACAATATGTTGTATTGATATTTTTGTTCCTTAGCATCTTTGTAATCAACGTGTCCTGTGATTTGATAGATGTATTGTCCTTCATCAACAGGTTTTCCGTTTTGATCTTTGAAATCCCAAGCTGCTCCACCAGGAACGTATTCGAATCTGTATTGGTTGTCTCCACCTTTGTACAATCCATTTACTTTTAGAAGAATTGGGTCGATGAATAAGTTTCTCAATGTGTTGCCATCTTTGTCTAAGATGTCGTATTTTACATCAAGAGCGTTTCTCATGATTGTGATTACTGGTGCAACTTCTGAGTTTAATTTTTCGTCATCACGTGAATTAACGAATACAGTTGGTTTGTCATCGACATTCCAAGCATTCCAGTAGTTCCATCCGCCTTCTTTTCCTCTTCTCATAAATCCTGATTTATCTATTCCACCATTATCATATACTAGTGGTTTGTAGTTGACATCGTCGCTGAAATCAGGCATGTTGTCCAAGAATTGTGGTTCTGACCAATCGCCCTTGAATCCAGTGTAAGGAACTGAAAGTGTAGGGTTAGTTTTGGATTCAAACATTACATATCCTTGTGCAAATTGATTCTTGTCAATTCCTTTTGTAGATATTGTTGCAGTGTATTCTACTTCTTTTCCTGCTGGTACTGTAACGTCTGTTAAAGATTTTTCTTCTGCAACAGATGAATGTTCTGTGTATCTTCCATCTTTTACTTCATCTTTTAATGAGATGTATTTTGGTGTAAATGTGATGTCCTTTTTAGAGTAGTTCTTTAATTTGAATGTTGCGTTAAATTGAGCTCCAACTTCTCCAACTTCTAATTTACCATCTTCTTTTGTATCTTTTCCGCCAGTAGCTGTTACAGTTACGTGAGTTGTAGCTGCTTTTTCAAGGTCCACAAGTCCTGCACCTTGTTGTTTTGGAGTATACAATGAAGCTTCATCTACTTCTGTGTCTTTTACAGGAGTTGCTGTGTTCATCATAACCAAAACTGTCAAGTATTCTTGGATTGGGTCTGGTTTTCCATCTGCAGTTCTCTTTAAGAAACCATATTTGTACAATCTTTGCATTACTAATGCACTTGCACCTGCAACTTGTGGAGTTGCCATTGATGTACCACTCATCGTAGTGTATTTGTCTTCATTTATTGTTGAGTAGATTTGTCCACCAACACCTGCGATGTCTGGTTTCAATCTCAAATCAGGTGTGATTCCCCAAGATGAGAATTCACTCATTTGTTCACCTTTTGGATTTTTAACAGAATGTACTGGAGTGATGTTGATTTGTTGTTCTGGTTTATCTATTAATAGTTTTTTTAAATATTCTCCATCTTTGTTACTAATGAATACTGAAGGAAATTCCTTATTTTCCATTCCAGACATAAATGACAAGTTGTTGCCTTCTGGAGAGTTGTAAATTACGATACCAGCTGCACCTTTTTTCTTTGCAAGGTTTGCCTTATCATTAAAGGATCCGTCTCCCCTCATTGCAAGAACGATTTTATCAGTTACATCTTGTCCATTATATTGTTCTTCGGTATTTCCTAATCCAACATAAACGTATGGTTTCATTTCTGTTGTTGTCTTTTCGTTTTCGCCTTCTGCAGTACCTGCTGAGATGTCAGGTTGTCCTTCTCCTTCAACTTCTACAACTCTTCCTCTCATTTCTCTGTTTTCCATTGATGCTACTGCATAAGATGGATCTGCAACTGCTGGGTGTCCTGTAGTACCAAAGTCAGGGTTGATAGCTAAGTTAGTCTTGCCTTCTCCACCCCAGTTTGTAACACGGTCATTACCCATGGCAACTGCGCACACAACGCCGGCAGCTTTAGCTTTGTTGAATGCTTCATTTGTAGGAGAAACGCCTTCTCTACTGTAACCTGATCCCATTCCCAAACTCATGTTCAATACGTCTGCACCAAGTTTTACTGAATCGTCAATCGCTTTCAACCATACTTCTTCGTAAACTGTAGATACTAATGCATCGTTGCTGAATACCTTCATCGCTAATAATTGTGCGTTTGGTGCTACTCCCTTTACTCCTTCATTTTTTGCATCACCATTTGCAGCAACTATACCAGCTACGTGCATTCCGTGGTATCCACCTATTCCTGAGTCTCTGATTTCTTCTGATTCATCAGCGTAGTTGTATCCATAAGGAACTTTTCTGTTGTACCATTTACCTTTTAATCCATTTTCTTTAATAACTTTGTTTACTTCGTCTTCGCTACTGTATTTTGATTTGATATCAGGCGATAGTTTCATATCTTTGTGTTCAGGATCGACACCAGTATCTATAATACTAATTAACATTCCTTGTCCTGAGAAATCGTATTGATCCCACAAAGTATTAGCCTTAATCATTCCTGGAGCCGAAGCCAAGTTTGGAGATGCTCCTCCTTTAGGTCTTTCAGCCTTCATTTGAGTTGTAACCTTTTTAACTCCAGGTTGTTTTCTCAATTTGTCGATGTCTTTTGCTTTAACTTTAGCTGAGAAACCTGTGATAACTGCAGAAAATTCATCTTCTTTGTCAACTTTAACGTTTTCTTTGTTAAGTTTAGTTTTGATATTTTCTGAAGTTTTCTTTACTTCTGCTTCAGATGCCTTCACAGCTTTTGAGAATCTTGCGCTCTTTACGTTTGGTTCTCTTTCGATAGCAGCCTTGTCACTAGTTTCTACGATAACTTTGACTTCTTGGTCTGCCTTTACGCCTTGTTCTTGAAGTTTAGCATATGTAGTGCTGTCTGTTTGATTAGTTGCGAATGTCGTTGCACTCGGCAATACCAATGAAAACAATAACACACCAGCTAAAAACTTTTTGGAATATGGTTTCATATTTCCCTCCTACTTTTTTATATGCAAAAACGGCAAAATAATTGCTTTTTGCTCATAAGATAATTTTACTTAACAAAATAGTAAATGTCAAACTAATTTTGAAATTCGTATTTTATAAATATACTTCTATCGTTTTCATCAAAATAAAGAGAAAAATCCACACGTTTTGCAAATTAAGTCGTTTTATTTGGACGAATTACTGATAACATTTATTGTTCATTGTTTTTTTATTATTTAATTGAATAATAATGTGTAAAACGTGCCACTTTGTTACATTATTTTCCAAAAATATTTTTTCAAATAAATTTTATTATCAAATCTGTTACCATAAATTTTTCAGAATTTGTTACTATCAACCACCACACAAATACTCTATAATATATGTGAGGAGGATTAAATGAACACTAGAAAAATTACTACAACTGCGATTTTCATCGCGCTTACGGCTTTTTTCACGATGGTAATCAAAATTCCAGTGTCACCTGCGATGGGTTATGTTAATCTTGGAGACTTCATTATATTATTATCCACTGTCACATTCGGACCAGTTATAGGAATGATTTCCGCTGCGTTTGGCTCAAGCTTAGCGGATTTGCTGCTTGGTTATGCAGCGTTTGCACCATTTACATTCGTCGTCAAAGGTTTGATGGCACTTGTAATGGGATTGTTCTTGAAGAAAATCAACAATCAAAAAACATCCACAGTTTTAACTGCGGGAGTTATCTGCGAATTGGTGATGGTTGTGGGATATTACTTCACATCTGTAATTCTTTACGGAAATAAAACGGCAATCGCTACAATTCTTCCAAACTCAGTCCAAGCTGCTGTGAATTTTGTGATATTCGCACTTATTTGGAAGAGATTTTTGAAAATAACTGAATCTATATTGAAAGACTAGAGTGTATTTTATGAAGAAATTATTAATGCCTTTGTCTTATTTAGCACAAATTATTGTATTAATTGGACTGATATTTTTTGATGGATTCGGTCAACAAGGTTTTGTTTTGTTGTATTTGATTCCGTTCGCTATTTTGAATTTGGCTTTAAGAAATCAAATATCCAACAAAAATCTCAGATTATTACATGTTATAATCAATGTTATATCAATTCTTTCATTTGCGATTTTAATGATATTATCATTTGTTTTCCCAGTTTCAAACAAATAAATTATTCTACAAACCAAAAAACACAGCCTGTCACTAATAGTGATAAGCTGTGTTTTGTTTTTTGTTGAATACGAAAAGTATCACATGTGCGAGAATAATTCCACACACTACATCGATAATGCTGTGTTGATTGAATCAAAAATACTCTTAGCCTCTATTAAATTTTATTTTAATTTTTTACTATTAAGATTAATTTTGTTTTTTATCATTTATATATTAATTATCCCAAAACTCAAAATCATAACATACCACCTTAGAATTTCTAATGGACTGTATGAAAAAGCGCATAGAACAATTATAAAAATTATATGTGGAATTGCAAGTAAAATGCATAAAGTAACCACAACCCAATTTTTCTTTACAAACAAGATTGCAAAGATAACTAACCACGCCCATATTGAAAATGGTATAAACATCGTAATTTCAGCAAAGTAATTACTTTCAAAAAAGTTAATTACACTATTTTCACTTGGATTATGAACAATTGTTATTATAATTCCAATCGTAAAAATTAACACCGAAATTATTGTGCCTATATAAAAAATTTTTTTCTTACTTATATCCTTCATTGTCACACCTCTTATTTTGTATTAGAAACCATGTGAAGAATTTTCTGCCTTTATCTTATGTAAAAATATTATTGTCTTAATTTCAGAAAACGTTTTTATTTTTGTTGCACAAATATTTTTTGTTAATTTTATTTTATCATGTTTTTATATTGATGTAAATAATTTTCTTTTGTTTTATTTTGTCTATTTTTAAAATCATTTAATGACGCAAAATGTATTAAAAATCTCTATGTTTACACATTCTTCAAACTAAAAAAACACAGCCTGTCACTAATAGTGATAAGCTGTGTTTTGTTTTTTGTTGAATACGAAAAGTATCACATG